>Ga0208919_1001247_pt1 | contig 15074 bp, 12 predicted proteins | sample 4_EtaG_FD_184076 | JGI IMG/M metagenome (GOLD analysis project Ga0208919, IMG submission 184076) | Marine viral communities from the Subarctic Pacific Ocean - 4_ETSP_OMZ_AT15127 metaG (SPAdes) (version 3) | ecosystem: Environmental > Aquatic > Marine > Oceanic | place: Pacific Ocean | collected...
TAAGGTTGCCTACCGAGTATTTAATTACCGGGGAAGAGTTGGATGAGGCGCGTTTCGATGCGTTTTTGGAACGCGCGCTGCGTGAAGACAAAATTCGCCTGGTACAACTGCGCGCCAAGCAGTTGGATGAAGCGGCTTATCTGGCTCGTGCCCAGCGTGCCTTGAGCCTGTGTCGTGAGTACGGCGCGCGACTGCTGCTCAATGGTGAGCCGACGCTGCTCGATCAGATTGACGCCGACGGTATTCATTTGACCAGTGAGCGCTTAATGCAGTTGGAGCGCCGTCCGATTGCTGAAAGCAAGTGGCTGTCGGCATCAACGCATAACCAAACGCAGCTTACCCAGGCGGCGGTGTTGGGATGCGACTTTGTTAGCCTGTCGCCGCTACGCACCACGCCATCGCATCCCGAAGTTGCGCCCCTCGGTTGGCATGATTTCCAGCAACTGGTCGAACGCGCAGGTATGCCGGTGTTTGCACTGGGTGGAATGACGCGCTTCGATGCCAACCACGCCCGCGCCGTGGGCGCTCAAGGGATCGCCTCGATCCGTGACTTCTGGAAGTAACGCGCCCGGCCAGAGCGCATAAAAGCGCTATAGTAGTGAAAAACGCCTGCCTGGAAGTTATCCAGAGCAGGCGTTTTTTTATTGATGCCCCGCTCGGCTTACACGTTAGCGAGGAGCGACGTTTAGTCTACGCCTAGTCCCGGTAGCGGCGGGTTAGGTCTTCATAAGCGTCCACACGGCGGTCACGCAGATAAGGCCAGATGCGGCGGGTATTTTCACTGCGCGCCATATCAAGGGTAACGACCAACTGCTCTGTCTCTTCCCCCGCATGGGCGAGTAGTTCTCCCTGCGGCCCGCAGACAAAACTGCCGCCCCAGAACTGAATGCCATCGCCAACCCCGGAGTGATCCGCCTCAAAGCCAACCCGGTTGGCCACCAGTACGGGCAAGCCATTGGCCACGCCGTGGGCGCGCTGAATCACTGTCCAGGCATCTTTTTGGCGGCTCTTTTCTTCCCCGTCGTCATTGGGATCCCAGCCGATCGCCGTGGGGTAGAGCAGTAAATCGGCACCGGCTAGCGCCATAAGACGGGCGGCTTCGGGGTACCACTGATCCCAGCAGACCAAGACGCCGAGACGGCCCACGGATGTTTCGATCGGAGTAAAGCCTTCTCCGCGGGTGCTGTCATGATCACCCGGCGTGAAGTAAAACTTCTCATAAAACCCGGGATCATCGGGAATGTGCATCTTACGATACTGACCTACCCGGCCCTTGGCGCGGTCATAGACCACCGCAGTATTGTGGTATAGCCCTGGAGCGCGGCGTTCAAATAGCGACCCAACCAGCACAATATTCAACTCTTTAGCGAGCGCCGCCAGGCGCTGGCCGGTAGGGCCATCCAGCGGTTCCGCTAGATCAAACAGGGCAGGGTCTTCAAATTGGCAAAAATAGTGGGTGGCGTGCAGTTCTTGAAGCAGCACCAGCTGCGCGCCTTGCTCAACGGCACTGCGAATGCCTGCTTCACTGGCAGACAGGCTTTGGGCTTTGTCCGGCCACGCGGGTTGCTGCACAACAGCGACGGTTAGCGTTGTCGACATGGTGACTCCTTTAGCAAATAGCGGTCGTGGTAGGCGTGCCCCGGGCAAGCGTCCCTTTTGGAAGCTGCATGGTTAAGCAGTGCAAGCTGCCATGTTGGCGAATAACGCTGACGCACTCAATAGGGATGAGCGTATGCTCAGGAAAAGCAACCGCTAGCGCGTTCAGTGCAGTGACATCCGCCGGGTCGCCGTAGGTAGGCACCAGTACGGCCTGATTGATGATCAGGAAATTTGCGTAGGTGGCGGGCAGGCGGTGGCCATCTTCCGGGTCAAAGCAGGCTTGGGGCCAGGGCAGTGGAACAAGCCGGTAGGGTTCACCATTGCGTTGCCGGAAAGACTGCAGTTCTTGCTCCATCGCCGCCAAGGCCGCGTAGTGCGGGTCGTGGGGATCGTCACAACGCACATAGGCGATGGTGGTTGGGTTGCAGAAGCGTGCCAGGGTATCAATATGGCTGTCGGTATCGTCGCCTTCTAAATGGCCGTTGGCCAGCCACAGCACACGGTCAACGCCGAAGTCGTCGCTAAGCTGCGCTTCTACCTCTGCTCGGGATAGCGTGGGGTTACGGTTGGGGTTAAGCAGGCATGCTTCGGTGGTGAGCAGGGTGCCTTCGCCGTCAGTTTCTATACCGCCGCCTTCCAGTACCAGATTCCGCGAGGCCACCGGGCAGGCCCAGGCCCCCGCATCGGCAAGCCATTGGGTGAGCAAGTTATCGCGCTCGGCGGGAAATTTTCCACCCCAGCCGGTGAACGTGTAATCGAGCAAGACACATTGGCCATCTTCATCGACCACGCTGATCGGGCCATGATCCCGCGCCCAGGTATCGTCAGTGGGTGCGACAATAAGCTGCAGGCGTTCAGCGGGCACGCCGTAGGCGTGAAAAGTATCGGCCAAGCGCTGCTTGGTTAGTTCGTCTGGTACGCAAATAAGCACACACTGATAGCGCGCGGTGGCCATCACGATACGCTCGAGGGTGGCTTCGATGCGCGCAAGCAGAGGCGCCCAATCGCCGTCTGGGCGTGGCCAGGTCAGTTGTATCCCATCTTGGGGATACCATTCGGGTAGCAAACGATACGTCATAAAAGCGCAGCCCCACTGTCAGCAGTAAATCGGCGCAATGTAGGGTGTGGCGGGGCAAGTTGCAAGCGTAACGTTTTTATTCTGAACGCTCACGGCGAAGGCCGCTCTAATGGCCGTTTGAACATGCAGAGAGACTAAAAAAACCGTACCATGAGCGCTTATTGATAAGGAATGACGCCATGCTTGATCGTTTGCCTTTTCTGGTGGGGCTGCGCTACGTGCGCGCTAAACGCCGGAACCACTTTATTTCGTTTATTTCGCTCACCTCGATGTTGGGGCTAATGCTGGGGGTCGCCGTACTTATTTTGGTGCTGTCGGTGATGAATGGCTTCGACCATGAGCTGCGCACACGTATTTTAGGCATGGTGCCCCACGCTAAAATTGAGTCCCGGGAGGGCATGGTTGAATGGCAGGCTCTGGCTGAAGAGCTTATGCAAAGGGAGCGGGTCATTGGTGCGGCGCCCTACGTTGAGCAACAAGGTATGTTCTCCGTGGGCGGGCGTAATCAGGGAGCCATGGTCAATGGCATCAACCCGGAATGGGAAGACCGAGTGTCAATTATTGGTGAGCACATGCGCCAAGGTGAATTGACCGATCTGGTTCCAGGAGAGTGGCATGTGGTGCTGGGCTCAATGCTGGCGCGCAACTTGGGCGTTGGCGTGGGGGATCGAGTAACGCTGCTGGTACCCGAAGCATCAATTACCCCCGCCGGGGTCTTTCCACGCTTAAAACGCTTTACCGTTAGCGGTATTTTTAGCGTCGGTGCCGAACTAGACGCTAATTTGGCCTACGCCAATATTGAAGATATGCAGACTCTTGCGCGCCTGGGTGATGCGGTTGGCGGGCTTCGCCTCCAGTTGGATGATCTGTTTGCCGCCAGTAGCGAGACCCAGGCGATTCTCAATGAGCTTGGCCCGGAGTATCGTGGCAGCGATTGGACCTTCTCTCAAGGCAATCTTTTCCAGGCGATACAGATGGAAAAGCGCATGATCGCGCTGCTGTTAACTGTGATTATCGCCGTGGCGGCGTTTAATATCGTCTCGACGCTGGTCATGGTCGTCACCGATAAACGCGCGGATATCGCCATTCTGCGGACTATCGGTGCTAAACCGAGCTCGATTATGGGGATTTTTATTGTTCAGGGCATGGCCATCGGGCTGATTGGTATCGCTGTTGGGGTGGCCGTGGGTGTGCTGCTGGCGCTGACCATTGCGGATCTGATTGGCTGGGTGGAAGGAACGCTGGGGATTCAGTTCCTGGATGCTGGGGTCTATTTCATTAGCGACCTGCCTTCACGCCTGCAGTGGAATGATGTCAGTCGTATCGTATTGGCCGCCTTTGGTCTGACGTTCCTGTCGACACTTTATCCCGCTTGGCGGGCGGCAAAAGTTCAGCCGGCGGATGTGTTGCGCTATGAATAATGGCTTCAGGAATAAGGATGACACGATGTCGATAAATACAGGGCAAGAAGCTGCCGTCATGCTCGATTGCCAGACGCTGACACGAACCTACAGCGAAGGCCCCCAGGATCTGACGGTACTGGATAAGCTCAATTTGCAGGTGCGCGCCGGGGAACGGGTGGCCATCGTCGGCAGCTCGGGGTCAGGTAAGACAACGCTGTTAAACCTGCTGGGCGGTCTTGACCGCCCTAGTGAAGGCAGCGTCGTTATCGCCGGTGAGCCGCTATCAGGGCTGAATGAAGCAGCGCTTGGCAGCTTTCGTAACCGTTACATCGGGTTTGTGTATCAATTCCACCATCTATTGGCGGAATTCACTGCACTCGAAAATGCGGCGTTACCGCTGATTATTCGCGGTCAGTCGAAAAAGGCGGCCGAGAAGCGTGCCATGCAGATACTCGAGCGGGTAGGCATGCAGCCGCGGGCGGATCATAAGCCGGGTGAGCTTTCCGGCGGGGAGCGCCAGCGCGTGGCGATTGCCCGTGCGTTGGTCACCGATCCTAGTTTGGTGCTGATGGATGAGCCCACGGGCAATCTGGATCAAACCACGGCGGCGACTATTTTGGCACTAATGGATGAACTGGCCAAAGAGAGCGCCTGTGCATTCGTGATTGTGACCCATGACGTTAGCCTGGCGGCCCATCAAGACCGCGTGCTTAAACTGGATGCGGGTAAGTTGGTCGAGCAGGCGCCGGCGCTTTAACCGTCGGGTTCAATCATTAAACCTTATCGTCAAATTCTGCTTCTATCTGCGCACGCCGCTGCCGACGTATCTGGCGGCGGCGTTTCCAGTTATGGGAGACGTGCCAGCGCCAGATCAAGCGAATGCCAATATTGACCACGATGGCTAATATGATCGCTGTTACCAACGAGCCGACGATCAGTGGCGGCATAATGTCGTGCATCTGTTCGGCGATCCAGTGCGTTGAAATACGCGAAGGGGCCTCCCGCACGGGCGCGCCGAGGATAAAGGTGCCAATCCAGTAGTTGCCGTAAAAAATCAGCGGCATCGTTAATGGATTAGTAATCCATACCAAGCCTACCGAGAGGGCTAAATTGCAGCGTGTTAGGCGCGCGCCTAGCGCGGCAACGACCATCTGAAAGGGGATGGGCAGCATCGCGCAAAACACGCCCACGCTAAACGCATTGGCAACGCTTCGGCGAGTTAGAAGCCACAACCCCGGGTCTGCAATCAGCGGTGCAATAAAGCGTAGCGAGCGCTGTTTCCTGATAGTGTCGGGTTTGGGCATGTAGCGCTGCAGGAATCTGCGCGGCATGGCGGATACTCTTGCCTATCGATGTGGCTCATTATCCATATAGAGCCACTCTTCGGCTATGCTAGGCCATTAATGAACATTCGCTGGAGGGCTCTATGCGGTTAGGTGTTGCCATGCCCGCGGCGCTTGCAGCACTTGCAGGAGGTATTTTTGCCTGGTATTTCCACACCGCAGAGGTGACTCCAAATGCGTTTGGCTGGGTGTTGGTAGCCGCGTTGCTGGTAGTGGGGCGGTGCCCGCGATTTGGTATATGGCTGCTGATCGGCGCCTGGGTCTTCACTGGCGTACAAGAAGAGTGGGGGAGTCGCTTACCGGCGGGGCTAAGCGGAGAAGATCTTGCTGTTGAGGCAACCGTGTTGACCGCCCAACCGGTGGGTAATGCCACGCGCCTGCTGTTAAGCGTTGATCAGTGTCAAAGCTCTTCGACTAGCCTGGCACAACGGCCCAGCTGTTCCGCGCTCACCAAGGTGCGCATTACCGCTTATAGCGATGTTCGCTTTAGGCCCGGCGAGCAGTGGCAAATGACGCTTCGTTTGCGTCCCCCAAGTGGCTTTGCCAATCCTGATGCCTTCAATTATGAGCAGTGGCTGTGGCGTGAGGGAATCCACGCCACCGGCTACTTGCGCCAGGAGCCAGCGCCAGTTCGGCTCTCTTCTGCTGATCCCTCGTTGCGCCAGCTAGCGCTGGATTTTTTAGCCCGTCAGCCGCTCGACGGTAGAACCAAGCGCTGGCTGGCCGCATTGACGTTAGGCGATAGCGAACAGCTTACCCAAGACGACTGGTCGCTGCTGAATGCTACCGGAACCACGCATCTGGTGGTGATTTCAGGCTTGCATGTCGGGCTGGTGGCCTCATTTGTACTGCTGCTAGCCAAATCAGTCGCTCGGTTTGCAACGCCCACCAACTGGCGTATGCGCACCTGGCCGTGGTGGTTGGCAGCGCTAGCTTGTGTCAGTTACGCCACCCTTGCCGGAATGGCGCCACCGGCTATGCGGGCGATGGTGATGACATTGATCGGGCTGTGGGTGCTGAGTGGTCGGCATGCGCCGGGAGCTTGGCAGGGCTGGTGGCTGGCACTCGCGCTGGTACTTATTGTCGATCCGCTAGCGCTATGGCGTCCAGGGATGTGGCTATCGTTTGTGGCAGTGGCGTGGCTGATTATTATTTGGCAGGGGCGGCGGCGCCCTCAAGGGATAAAGGGCTGGTGCTGGGCGCTGGTGAGATCGCAACTGCTGCTAGCCCCGCTAATGGCCGCCGCCGTATTGGTGGCCTTTGGGCGAGTGGCACCCGCTGCTCCATTGATCAATTTAGTCGCCGTACCCTGGGTAAGCTCGGTGATGGTGCCGACCGCACTGCTGGGGTGGCTGCTGTCACCTCTGCCCATGGTGGGAGAGACGGTATGGTGGCTGTTTGAGCAGGCGCTAAGCGTTTTCCACCTGTTGCTGACGCTGGTGGTGCAGCACTGGCCACTATGGGAACCTGATCGGTCGTTAACGTATCCGCTCTCCCTCGCACTGTTGCTACTGTCGTTATGCTGGGGGCTACCTGCCGTGCTGCCAAGCTTACGGCTGGCAGCCTCAGCGCTGATCGTTGCGCTGCCCTGGTGGTCGCTTCCGTCATCGATTCCCCCCAATGCGCTCAGAGTCAGCGTCCATGATGTGGGGCAGGGGCAGTTGATAGAACTGCGCAGCGCGCATTATCGCCTGCTCTACGACACCGGCCCTCGCTTTCGTAGTGGTTTTATGCCTCTGGAGGCGCTTTGGTCACCGGGGCAGTTGTTTGATCAAGTGTTAGTCAGCCACGCTGATAATGACCATGCGGGCGGTATCAGCGCATTGTTAGCCGATCATCGGGTCAAACAGTGGATGGCTCCTGCAGGTGAGGCGCTGCCAATTTCCGGTATTGATTGTCAGCGTGGTCAAACATGGCAGCGTGATGGGGTGAGTTACCGTATTCTCTGGCCGCCCGCGGGTGATAACGATTTATCTGCCAACGATCGCTCCTGCGTACTTGAGGTGAGCGCTGGTGAGCAGAGACTGCTGATTACGGGGGATGTGAGCACTGAGGTAGAGCGTCGCTTTCTGCGAGAGGTGGAGCCGCCTGTTAGTGTATTGGTGGCAGGGCACCATGGCAGCGGCACCAGCTCGGGTATCCAGTTCGTACGTTCCATCGCTCCTGAGCATGTGATATTTAGCGCCGGGCGGAGTAATGCGTTTCAACATCCGGTAGATTCTGTCGTGCGCCGTTTTCGCCAGCAGGGCAGCTGTCTATGGAACACGGCGCATGACGGCGCACTGCGTTTTTGGCTAAAAGCGGCCCAGCCCATCCAGGTTGAAACAACGCGACCATTGCCAGGGCGACGCAACCAGTGTTGAAGCGCGTCGCCATCAGGTAGAATTCTCCGATTGCACACTATGGCCAGGAGCGCGTGTGACTGATTCAGGTTGGGGTATTTATAAGCGGTTGTTGGGCTATGTGAAGCCGCATTGGCGAGCTTTTGCGCTAGCGATAGTGGGCTTTGTGGTTTACGCCGCGTCGAGTACCGCGCTGGCGGAAATGATGAAGCGATTAATTGATGGCATTCAAAACCCAGATGCGGCGTTTCGGTTCTTTCTACCGCTGTTTGTAATTATTATGTTTTCCGCCCGGGGGTTAGGTACTTTTTTAAGCACCTACTTCATGGCCTATGTGGGCCGCTACGTGATTCATACCCTGCGTTGCGACGTGTTTGCCCATCTACTCCATCTGCCGGGCTGGTTTTTTGACCATCACTCCAGCGGTCAACTGGTATCACGGGTGACCTACCACGTTGAGCAAGTCGCGGGGGCGGCCACCAAAGCGGTGACGATTATTCTTCGGGAAGGCCTGTTCGTCGTCGGCTTGGTGCTCTATCTACTCTGGACTAACTGGATGCTAACGCTGCTGTTTTTGGGCGTGACGCCGATCATTGCCGTGGTGGTAAGCTACGTCAGCAAGCGCTTTAGACGCATTTCAAAACGCATTCAGCACTCCATGGGCGATGTCACCCATATTGCCTCGGAAGCGCTGTCGGGCTATCGGGTAGTGCGCACCCACGGCGCAGAGCCGTATGAAAAGCAGCGCTTTGAGCGGGTCAGTGAAGAGAATCGCCGCCAAAGTATGAAAGAAGCCATGACCCGTGCGGTCAGTTCCCCTGTGATTCTGATGTTGGTGGCCATCTCCATGGCGCTACTGGTCTGGCTGGCCATGGCACCCTCGCTGATGGAGAACATGACGCCTGGTGAGTTTGTGGCCTTTATTACCGCGGCTGCCCTGATGATCAAGCCGGTACGTCAACTGACCGAGATTAACGGTGAAATTCAGAAAGGCCTGGCGGCCGCGTCAGAGCTTTTCGGATTGCTGGATATGACCCCTGAAGAGGATAGTGGCAAACATATTGCCAGCCGTTTAAACGGCGATGTCGTGATCGATCATGTTAGCTTCCGCTATGCCGACGACCAGCCCGAAGTCCTGCACGATATTAATCTACGCATAGCACCGGGCGAACTGGTGGCGATAGTCGGGCGTTCGGGGAGCGGCAAGTCCACTCTGGTCAGCTTGCTGCCGCGTTTTTACTGCCCCACTCAAGGCAGTATTACTATCGATGGCATTAATGTTGATGAATACGCGCTTGGCCCACTGCGCCAGCAGATTGCTCTGGTGTCGCAGCAGGTGACGCTATTTAACGCCTCGATTGCCGATAATATTGCTTACGGGGTGGCCAATCCTGATCCCCAGGCTGTTCAGGCTGCGGCTGAAGCCGCCTATGCCCATGAGTTTATCGATAAGCTTCCCAATGGTTATGCCACCACCGTGGGTGAAAATGGCGTGATGCTCTCGGGCGGCCAACGCCAGCGGCTGGCGATTGCCCGGGCGATCTTCAAGGACGCGCCGCTACTGGTGCTGGATGAGGCCACTTCTGCGTTGGATACAGAATCCGAGCGCTATATTCAAAAAGCCCTTGAGCGAGTCTGTGAAGGGCGCACCACGCTGGTCATCGCCCACCGCCTCTCTACCATAGAGCGGGCTGACCGGATTGTGGTGATGGATCAGGGGCGCATTATCGAAGAGGGGTCGCATCAGTCGCTGCTTGATGCCGATGGCGCCTACGCGGCGCTGCATCAACTGCAGTTTCAAGAAGCGCCATGAGGCTATCGATATGAGCCTATCGTTATGAGCTTTGCCAAGAGAACGCTGGCGGAGCGCTGGCTGCAAGGCGCTTACCAGGGCAGCCGCTGGCTATCGCCGTTGAGGCCTTTAGGGGCGCTTTATCAGTGGGCCATGGCGCGGCGGGAGCGGGAATACTCTAGCGGCCAAAAAGCTACTTGGAAGGCGCCGGTGCCGGTTATCGTGGTAGGCAATATCACCTTGGGGGGGACGGGTAAATCGCCGCTGGTGGCGTGGCTGGCTGGCTGGCTGGTAGCTCAAGGCTGGTCGCCAGGTATCGTTAGCCGCGGCTATGGCGGAAAAGCGGCGAGTTATCCGCTACTGGTCACCGCCGACACGAACGTTGCCGAAAGCGGCGATGAGCCACTGATGCTGGCACAGCAGACGGGGCTACCAGTTGCTGCAGACCCTAATCGCGTGCGCGGGGTTCAGGCGCTGGTAAAGAAGGGCTGCGATATTATCTTGAGCGACGACGGTTTGCAGCACTTGGCGCTGGATCGAGATGTTGAGTTGGTGGTTGTGGATGGTGCCCGGGGATTGGGCAACGGGCACTGCCTGCCCGCCGGCCCGCTGCGCGAGTCCCCTAGCCGACTGCAGCGTGTTGACGCAGTGATCATTAACGGCGACTCACAGCAGTCTCTGTCGCTTACCCCGGCTATTATGCAGTCAGCCATCACTATGCAGCTGGCGCCGCTGTGCTGGCGCCGCCTTGATGACGGCGCGCGTTTTCCGCTTGCGCCACTGCCGTTTACACTACCGGTGCACGCGGTGGCAGGCATCGGGCATCCCGAGCGCTTTTTTCGTACCCTCTCTGCGCTGGGTGTTGAGGGCGAGTGGCACCCGTTGGCCGATCACCAGCACTTTAGTGCGGACGCGCTAAGCTTTGCAGATACACGCCCAGTGATTATGACCGCTAAAGACGCCGTGAAGTGTTACGCCCTGGCCCCGTCTAACAGTTGGGTATTAGATGTGGAGGCAACCCTTCCACCCGAATTTGAGCACTGGCTGGCAGCTAGGCTGTTGGCACTTTCCTAAAGGAGATAAGCGCATGGATAAGGAACTGCTGGCAATGCTGGTCTGCCCGTTGTGTAACGGTAAGCTTAAGTATGATCGCGACGCTCAAGAGCTGCGCTGCCACTACGATGGCCTTGCCTATCCGATCAAAGAGGGGATTCCGGTGATGTTGCCGGAAGAGGCTCGCGTGATGGATGCCGATGAAAAGCTGCACACTTCACAAGGGCGTTCTCCAGGACGTCCTCCAGAGCGTTCAGGAGACGCTTAATGGCCGTCTTTGATGACATGGTTAATGACGTGGCTGATTATAAGGTGCCTGATTTTACCGTCGTCGTACCTGCTCGCTACGGCTCTACCCGGCTGCCCGGCAAGCCCCTGCTTGATATTGCAGGGGAACCGATGGTCGCTCACGTATGGCGCCGGGCTTGCCAAAGCCACGCCAGTCGGGTCGTCGTGGCAACAGACGATAGCCGTATTCGTGATGCCATGCTGCCCTACGGTGCCGAAGTGATCATGACCCGTGACGATCACCCATCGGGCACCGACCGCTTAGCCGAGGTGGCTGATATATTGGCATTGACGGATGATGCACTGCTGGTGAATGTGCAGGGCGACGAGCCGCTGATTCCTCCCGCGCTGATCGACCAGGTGGCTCTGCGCCTAGCAGAAGACCCTGAAGCGTCGATAGCCACGCTGGCAGAACCTATCAATGACGTGGACACGCTGTTTAATCCCAACGTAGTTAAAGTAGTGCGCACACTGCAAGGACGCGCGCTGTATTTCTCACGTGCACCCATTCCTTGGGATCGTGAGCAATTCAAAACACCACCGACCATGCTGGCAACCGATGCATGGCTGCGCCATATCGGCTTGTATGCGTATCGTGCTGGTTTTCTAGCCGCCTACCGGGACTGGCCCGCCTCAAGCCTTGAGCAGCTTGAACAGCTCGAGCAACTGCGTGCCCTGCAGAATGGCCACGCTATTCAGGTGGCACTGGCCTGTGAAGTAAATCCTGCCGGTGTTGATACGGCTGAGGATCTTGCGCGTGTTCGGACGCTGCTGGCCTAGCGCGAGTGCTGCTTGAGTAGCCCAGCTTTTAAGGAGCTACCGTGAAAGTTTTATTTGTATGTTTAGGCAATATTTGCCGTTCACCCACCGCCGAAGGTGTTTTTCGTCGTGCCCTTGAGCGAGCAGGGTTGGCCGATGAGGTCGAGATAGACTCCTGCGGCGTTGGTAGTTGGCATGTAGGCAAAGCGCCTGACGCCCGAGCCCAGCAGTCAGCGCTATTGCGCGGTATTGATTTAAGCGGCCTGCGTGCCCGCCAGCTAAGTAAGCAAGACTTTACCCAATTCGACTACGTGCTGGGCATGGATCAGGATAATTTACGCGCCATGCACGAGCTGAAGCCTGCGTATAGTCAGGCGCATGTTGGGCTGTTTTTAGATTTTGCCGGTACCCCCGGTGCCGAAGTGCCAGACCCCTATTATGGCGGTGATGAGGGCTTTGAGAAGGTTCTAGATATGATTGAAGCTGCATCAGAAGGGCTGATTCGACACCTGAAGCGAGAGCTGTAATGGGTCTGAAGGTATGGCTGCACAGATGAATATTCTCAGAAATGTGGATTTGTCCGCCGCTAATACGCTTAGGCTGCCCTGCCAGGCAGAGCGCTTCGCGTCACCAACGACATTAACAGCACTACGCCGAACGTTAGCCAAGGCACACCATGAAGGCTGGCCCGTCACGCTTCTCGGTGGCGGCAGTAATGTTTTGCTTCCTGAAAGGTTGCCGGGTTTGGTGGTGCGGCCTGACTTGCAGCAGTGCTGGTTTAGTCAGCGTCAAGGACACGTGTTTGCCCACGTAGGGGCGGGGGTTAATTGGCATGCGCTGGTGATGACGACTGCTGCACGGGGTCTCTGGGGTATTGAAAATCTGGCGCTGATTCCTGGCAGTTGTGGTGCCGCGCCGGTACAGAACATTGGCGCCTATGGCGTTGAGCTTGCCGACGCGATGCAAGCGGTGCAGGTAATGGAGCTTGCCACAGGGCGGGTTGATTGGTTAGACGTCCAGCAGTGCGCTTTTGGTTACCGTGAAAGTATCTTTAAAAGTGAGCTGGCGGGTAGCGTTGTGATTACTCAATTGGTCTTACGTTTATCGCGTACGCCAGCCCCGCAGCTCGGGTATGGCGACCTAGCCAAGAGGTTAACGGGCTCTCCCACGCCGTTTGCAGTAGCCGAAGCGGTATGCGCCATTCGGCGCGAGAAGCTGCCTGATCCACAGGTGCTGGCCAACGCGGGGAGCTTCTTCAAAAACCCATTAGTGGCTGGGGCGCAGGCAGCGCAGTTATTACAGCAGTTTCCCGCAATGCCTCATTTTCCCCAAGAGGGAGGGCAAACAAAGCTGGCGGCGGGGTGGTTAATCGACCAGTGTGGCTTGAAAGGGATGCGTGATGGTGCTTTTGGCGTGCACCAGCATCAAGCCCTGGTGCTGGTGCACTTTGGCGGCGGTGATCGTCAGGGCCTAATGAAAACAGCTAACTATATCGCTGACCTGGTTGAGGCACGCTTCGGCGTACGTTTAGAGCCCGAACCGCGGTTAGTTAACCCCTATTAGTTAACCCCTATTAGTTCACCTCTATTAGTTAAACTCTAGAGCCTGTCTTTAAGATGCACATAACGCAAAAATCCCCGCCGAAGCGGGGATTTTTGTTACTGCAACACGCGACCGATTTATTCGGAGCGGGTGTCTTGCTGGGCCTGTTTGCGCTTCTCACGCGGGTCATTGTGAGCCCGGGTACGACGACGGCGCGGTTTAGCCGCTTCTTCAGTTGCTGCGTCTTCAACGGGTGCTTCACTGGCGACCGGCTGAGCAGTCTGAGATTCTGCTTGAGTTGCATGGGCTTCAGCCGCAGGCGCTTCAGTCGTTTCTGGTTCGTCGCCACTCTTTTCAGGGCTATTCTCTTCAGCGCTATTCAGTTCAACGCTTCTGTCTTCAACGCCCGTGTCTTCAACGCTTCTGTCTTTAACATTCTGGGGCTCATCAGCTTTTTCTGCAGCGTCTTGCTTCGGCTCGCTGCTTTGATCCGTCTCACCACTGAAAGGTGAAGGGACGGCGGCTTCTTCAATACTTGCCGCTGGATCTACAGCGTTACCCGCAGGCGGTTCGATGGGTTCAGGCGCTACCGGTTCGCTAACGCTTGGCTGACTATCGTCGGTTTTCTCACTCTCAGCCGGCTCTACATTGGCCTCGGCCACTTTTGAGGTCCCCTCTGATGGTGCTACCTGCTCAGCGCTGGCTGCGGTCTCCGGTTCGCTCGGCTTGGCAACGGTCTCATCCTGCTCAACGGTATTGTCAGTTGGCGTCTGTTCCGTCGGTGACACCGCTTTAGGCTGACGGCGCTGGTGCGTCGATTTACGCGCTTTAGCGTTCTCTGCCACGGGCCGGTCGGCGGTCGTTGCGTCGTCCGCTTGCTCAGGCTCCGGCTTAGTCTCGGGCTCACTCTTAGCGTTGGACTCAGGAACATCGGCTGCTGCCACTTCTTGCTGGGCGGTATCACCTGCTGGCGCAACGGTATGACTGTCCGATGCTGACTCTGGGGCAATCGGTGCGTCACTTGTCGCTGCTTTAGCTACCGGCGCCTGTTCTTCTTTAGCAGGTGCTTCGCTCGGCTCTTGAGTTGCTGCTGGCGCTTCATCCTGAACTTCAGCCTGCAGTTTTAACTGCTCTGCTTCGGCCTGGGGGTTGATCGCCTGAGTGCGTGTGCGGTTACGGGGGTTGTTACGCGTACGCTTCGGCTTGCCGTCGTCTTGTGGCGTCTCAGAGTTCTTTGTCTCTGAGCCATTGGCCGCTTCATCGCGCTGATTGTCGCGGTTTTTGTCACCACCGGTATCGCGACGCGATTCTTTCTGTGCAGCACTTTTGCCGTTGTTGCTCTCTTTAGAGCCATCTTTTGCAGAGCTGTCTTTGGAAGAGCTATCAGTCTGGGTCTCTTTACGAGGCGCTTTGTTGGCTGATTCTTGCCCGCTAGCATCGTCTTGCTGAGGGTGACGACGGCGGTTGCGGGTACGGCTGGGGCCGCTGCGCTTATCGCTATTATCGTCACTGACCGGGCGCGCCGTACTGCTGCGCTGCTCGGTTTTTTGCTCAGCTTTTTGTTCGCCTTTTTGTTCTGCTTTTGGCTCAGGGCGGGCGCTGCTATCGCTGCGAGACTCGTTACGGCCAGTGTTGTCACCGCGCTCGCCACGTGACGACTTTTGCCGCGACTCGTTGCTGCGCTGATTGGTTTTACGCTCGCTTGGCTTGCGCGGTGCCGGGGTTTCAGCCTTTGGCTCTGGCGTGGCTTCGGCACTGCTTTCGTCGCTACCGAGAAGTTTGGCGAAACCGCGCATAAAGCGGCCAATAACGCTAGGTTGCTCACTGGTCACCGGGGCTGTTTTAGCCGCCGAGGTGGCAGGCGCGTTCTCTTCA
>Ga0208919_1001249_pt1 | contig 15020 bp, 24 predicted proteins | sample 4_EtaG_FD_184076 | JGI IMG/M metagenome (GOLD analysis project Ga0208919, IMG submission 184076) | Marine viral communities from the Subarctic Pacific Ocean - 4_ETSP_OMZ_AT15127 metaG (SPAdes) (version 3) | ecosystem: Environmental > Aquatic > Marine > Oceanic | place: Pacific Ocean | collected...
CATGTAACCTATCTGCATGCCCTGGTGTTACAGTAATTATCTCTCCTTGCTGTCCAACAAGAGGTTCAGTCAATAATTCTACAGGAACCGCGGCTCCTACCACTATATCTTTACCTAAACTAAACACTGCACTTGCTGCATCTGTAATAGTAGCTGTAATTGTGCTGCCAGAACCTGAATCATCACTGACTCTTATAGATTTAATTATAGCCTGTACTTTATCTGGTACTGTATATAGGACAACAGGGTCAGTATTTGTAGCTAAATCTTTTTTAGCGTTTGTATATACGTTACCCATTAAACCACGCAAACGCTTCATCATCATTACGCAACGTTTCCGGTGTGTAAGTACTGTTAAGCAATGTTATTAATTGATCTAATGATTGAATCATTTGGTTAAGTTGTCTTTCATCATAATCAACTTGGGCTTGTGGTAAACGTGGAATATTTATTTTTGCCATTATCTTCTCCCGTCTGGATGTACGTCAGCACGGTATGTGCCGTAACGCCATGTTGAATCTAGTGTACTACTTTCAATACGTACCGCAGCCTGCCTACCACGCGCACGTGTGTCTACAAATTCAGTAGTAGTTGCCACTTCGTGTGGCCCATTAGTAATTTGTTCGGATGTTGGGTATAATCTAAATTTTAAAGACACATCTACAGTGCCCGCTAAGTTTTTAAAATCAGGAATAAACCGTCTAATAGACATTAAATTTTCTCCTGCTTGTGGTATGACAAAGCTTCCTGATTCTACATAAGAAGTCATAGCAGCACCATCGGCATTAACACCATTTTCATGTGCATACATAAAAGTTCTTCCAGCAGTTAAGCCATTAATAGTTGTAATGGTAGAAGAAGTATCAGACGCTTCATAACTTGTTGCGTAAGGAAAATTATACACACCTTTATCAGCCCAAGAAGTACGATCTAATGTACCAACACTCCAAACTTTTTCTTCATAATTATATGTAACACATCTATTTATTTGTGAAGATCCATTAGAACAATAAAACCATGTAACTTCATTAAATTCACTGTTAGCAGCAGCAAAAGTATCTTTTTGTGATGCTTCATCAATATCACCAAATACATAATCTTCTACCGAGCAAGGAATTTTACTAACCTTACCATCAAACCCAAAGAAAGAATCACGGCCCATCCAATAAGCAGTTCCATTAACATCTATCGCTGCATGTAATCCAGCTGATCCACATTTGGCACCTAGTTGAGTAAAACCAAAAACTAAAGGAGCACCAATTAATTGCATTTGATATAAAGCTGTATCCGACCATATTAAAACGGCACCACGTGAACGTGCTGCACTTACTAATCTACTGCCGTCTGTAAGTCTTTGAAATCCAGCAGTGTTTGTAGATGTAGGAACCCATATATTAGGGTCATTTTGTGAACTCCATCTAATAAACATGTCATCTTGACTAGAAGCAGTAGCAATTGTTTCTTCTGTACCAAAACATATAACAAAACGATCTGTACCAGAAACTAAAACAAATCTACTTCGTGTAGGTGCGTTAGTAACTGTGGATTTTACTGCTGGAACACTTACACCGCCTGATGTATCCCAGTAATAAAGTCCACCATTAAATTGTTGACATAAAACATCTTCTCCCCAGTTATCGAAAGACCACTTACCTGAATCTAATTGAACTGCATCAGCACCTGTAATACCTGCACGTGATGTGCCCCATGTAGATAATCCCCATGTTCCTGTACCCCATCCATACCCAGCTACGGACACAGCAGGTTTAGTATTAATTTCGTAAGAAGCGTTTGTCCCAGTTACAGTTACAGTACTAGCGGAAGAAGCTGTACCTGTCGTGGTAATAATATATTGTGATGTAGAAAGAACTTCTATAATTTCAAATTCACCTAATAATTGTGTTTGGGTTATACCATTTACGGTTCCAGGTGTACCAGAAATAGTAACAAAGTCTCCTGTTATAGCACCGTGCGAAGCATTAGTAATGGTTACATTTGATTCTGTGCCTGCTGTAGTGTTGGTAGTAATAGCAGTAATAGCATTAGTTGCGGATCTTATTGGCGTAATGTCAGACCATGCACCATCAGCATAGACATACACTTTTTTATTAGTTCCTATAATAGTGTATTGATCACCATCATTATCAAACCAAGTAAGAATTCCCCTTGTGGCTCCTACAAGTGCGTCTGTTGTAACCTTAATCCAACCACCTATTTTTTCCGGAAGTCCATACCTAAAACGCATGTTGTCTGAATCAAACCATTTACCTTCTGCACCATACTCAGTATCTTGTTTATCTACTCCTGGTTGAAAAGGCATTTTAACAAGTGGCATTTAAACTCCTATACAGCTGAATCGTAAAATCTAAGCCACTTAACGGCACCATTAACATTAATCATAATAGCTCCTCCTTTTGCTCCATCTTCTGCAGTAGAAGAAGATATACTTCTCGTACTATCAGCAGCTGATGTTCCATCAAAATGAATAAAGTTTTGATCAACTTTATCTTGGTCCAAGCTTAAACATGAAATAGCCTCTGATGCATCGTTTTGATTAATTTCTAGTTTAGCATTAGTTGGTACGTTTACTCCTATCCCTACACGGTCTGAACTACCATAAGTAACTAAAAGATTAGGGTCATTATCTCCTTCAAATCTTGCATTTAATAAAGCACCTGTTTCATTAAAAGTAAAATTACCTCCATCAAACTCAACTGCTCCTGTTGCTGTTAAAGTTGATGCAGTAAGTAATCCTGTAACACCTAAAGTAGATGATAAAGTAGCAGCTCCTGTAGCTCTAAAAGTTCCTGCAACGTCTAATTGCGTTGTTGGTGAGTTAGTATTTATCCCTACACGGTCTGTGCTTGCATCAGTATATAATAAGTTGGCTTGGGTATCACCAGCAAAGACAGCATCTTTATCAGCTAAACTTGAGTTAAAAGAAAAAGCACCACCATTAAAAGTAACATCACCTGTTGCTTGCAATGTGCCGTTAGCTTTAACATTTCCAGCGTCTGCTAAAACATCAAAAGCTGTAGAGCCATCAGTGTAAATTAAATGTTTAGATCCAGCAACAAGCGCTACTGCAGTTCCACCAGCAGGTCCAAAACTTAATGTATAACCATTTCTAGTTGTAGAATCATCAATAATGTACCAGTTAGCAGTTGCTTCACATGTCACTGTCACGTTTGTAGACATAGAGCCGGTAAACTTTAAAGCTGCATTAGGTTGTTGTACACCACTTCCTGTACCACCACTCGCCACTGTTAATGCTTGAGTAGAAGCACCTCCAATAGCTACTGCAATGTAACCTTTCAATGCTTGTTCTAATTTTTGTAAATTTTCGTTTGTTATATTACCCCAGGTTCCAGAATTAGATCCTGTAGTCATCAAGTTTAAATTTAATATAGGTGAATCTGCCATCTTATCCTTATCCTGTTGGTACTACAGTCCAGATGTCTGTGTTAGAGTCATCCACACCGTTCCATATTGTTAATTTTGGTACGCCTGTTGCAAAAGTAGATCTTACACCTGCTAATGTAACGTTAGCGTTACCTGTTACAATTACTGACCCTTGCGCAAAAGTAGCACGAACACCAGTAACGTCATACTTAGATTCTATTGTAACACTTCCTGTGCTAAATGTCGAGCGTACACCTACTAAAGTAAAGTTAGAATCCCCTGTAACAGTGGTGTTTCCAACAGCAAAAGTAGCACGAACACCAGCTGGTATAAAGTTAGCGTCAGCTGTAACAGTAAGTGAGCCTACCCCGAAGGTTGCGCGTACCCCTGTTAAATCTTCAATTAAACTGTTTCCAGTTACAGTAACAGTACCTAAACCAAAGGTTGCACGTACCCCTGTAGGTACAACAATTATGCTACCAAATGATGAAGGACCTTGAGCAAATGTTTCGGTCGCAAATGCTGCTGCGCCGAAGATCATTAGAGTTTATCCATCTCAGCTTTGACCGCTGTCCATGTTATTTCTGAATGAGGATTAGTTGTTGTTGTTGTTGCTGTATCGCCATTCTGAACTGTTGTACCTGTTGTCCATATAATATTATTATTAAAATCTTCTTGTGAAGTTATATCTCCATTAACAGTTAATTCTACATTAGCTTTTACTATCATTATTGCTTTCCAAAATTTATCTAAATTTGTCATGCTCCAATCTCCATTACAACTATCTCACTTCTATCATGTGGTGCGGTATTATTTATAGATGATGAATTTGCCAATCTACTTGAAAATTGCATTTTGTAAGTTAATTCAGAAGTTGAAGATGGTGAATCTAAAGCTACTACTGGGTAAGTTAAATTTAATTGGTCATTGTTACCATAGGTAATATTTGTTGCTTCTGAAATTAATGTACTATCTCTTACTAATTTAAAGTTAATTGCATCTGTTGTACTATTATCTGAAGCAACACCTTTTATAGTACAAATACAATAAATCTTACTAGAAGTTGATGATGGTGTAATTGCTATTGAAAGTCCTGTTATATCTACAAAGCTAGTAGAACTTGTTGATCTTTTTGTATTGTCCGAAGTTCCTAATGCTTGCAAAACTTTACCAGGAGCAAAGCTTGTAGCACCTGTGCCTCCATTACCTGTAGGTAATGTGCCAGTCACCTTGCTAGTTAAATCTATTGATCCTGCAAGCTGTGCGTTGGTAATTGTTCCACTTAAGGCTGATGTTTTTACTACTGTTAATGCCATGTTATACTCCTAATATCCTATACGCTCCAAAGTAACAACGTCCGTATGATGCATTTCCTAAAAACGAATAAGTAGCTGTGCCACCGTCGTAATCTCCATACAATTCTACATAATCTGAACTGCCATTCATATCTACGATAGTTGATACATCTGCTTGATTTACTCCAAAACTATTACCATTTGAAAAACCACTTACAGCGTAATTGCTTCCATTTTTTTTAATATATGCAAATGGCGTTGAACCATTTGTTTGATTGTTGTTAAAACCTATTTTACCAAATACAAAATATTTGCCTGCTGTTGTAGGAGTAAAACGATAGTTAGTTGAATTATCATAACAACCATCACTATCATATAATTCAGTGTTAATTTGAACTTTAGTGTTAGCACCTTTTGTAATTGTTTGTGATGCACTTAATGTTGCATAAAAAGACGGTCCCATGTCTGCTGAAGAAATGGTAGATCCTGCAACAGTAAGCGTAGCCCCTGAAGGAATACTAATGGTATCACCTGAACTACCAATCTCTAAAGCTGTTCCGCTTTGTGGATCTATTTTATCTACTAATATTGTACTAGCCATTATTTAATTCCTTTAAAAATTGTTATCATGTTACCCTAAATCCTGAAAACTCTGTTCTTCTACTACTATCAGAATAAAAGTTTTGTGTTGTTGCGTTACTGTTACGATTAATTCTTCCGTAAACTTCAAAATAATCATTAGCATTTGCGTCTTGATATATTGTCCAACCAATACTTCCTGTATCAAAACCAGCAGCAGGTAAATGAGTTGGTAATCCAAAAATAGAATTTGAGTTTGATATTAAACTTCCATTTTTATAAAATTGAGCCATGACATTATCTAAGCCATAACTTCCATCAGTTGCACCAGCTAAAGTTACATTAAATAAATAAGTGCCAGTAGAAGGGGCAGTATATTTATAAGAAGCAAAGTTATTTCCTGCGTCAAATATTTCTGTATCAAATAAAACTTTAGTCCAAACACCTTCACTAGGAGTTTGGTTAGAACTTAAAACTACTTTAAATCCTTCCGTTCCTGCAACAGGCGTCGTTGCGAATCCAGTTGCGGTACCAGAGTTAGCGATCGTTACACCCGAAGGTATACTAATAGTATCCCCTGACGTACCAAGCGTTAGCGTGGTAGCTGTCTTTGGATCTACTTGATCTACAAATAATTTACTCATTTAATTCCTTTAAGACTTAGGGTTAGCATCTTTGATCCCTTGAATACGTGTTTTCCACGTGTCGATATCCTTAAATATCTCATCAAGCTGATCGCCGATATCACCATAAGCCGCTTTTCTTGTACCTCTTACAGTATTGTTTGACTCTTCTGTGTTTCCAGCCGTATCATGTGCTGCTAAATCGGAGTCAGATGGCTGTGCCAATCCGTCAACGTTCCAGCTTGCTATGTACGGGCCTTTGCCGTCCGAGTCATCCTGTAAAGATACATTACCTTGTGGACCGAAATCAGCAGTTTTGCTGTTCGCTTCACAGTAAAGCTTAACCTTAGTTGATAGACTTGCCATATAGACCTCCTTTTAAAATTGTTATTATCATTATATTATGTATCCGCCAATTTTTGAAATGTAAAATAAGTAGCATTTCTACCAGACTGTCCCCAAACACTTATTGGTGCAGTAGAATAAATTGCAAATTTACATTTTACATTAGCTGTATCAGTTACATCTATAAGACCTTGACCATTCATAACAGTTTCTCTTGAACCACTTCCTGCATTTACTGATTCTGCTGTTTGTAAAAATTCGCTATACGAACTATTATTAATTGTTACATAAGCTTTTCCGTATGCTTGATCCCAGTTATCCCCTGCTCTAAAGCAATATAAATTCATACCAACTAACCAATATCCAGTTGAAGGAAAAGTAAATACTCCGCTACTTTCTGTTACCACACTTCCTAAGTTAGCAACACCACTAGGCGAAGTCATAGTGCTAGATAAATTTGCAGTAAAATATTCCCAAGTGCTTGTAGAAGAAATTGTATAATTTGAAGTTAAACGAAAAGTTGTCATTGCTGCTGGATTAAAACCCGTAGCGGTCCCACTATTTGTAAAAGTAGCCCCTGATGGCACCGTTATGGTGTCGCCTGAGCTACCTAATTCTAATCCCGTGCCTGTTGCTGGGTCAATTTTATTTACATTTAATAAACTCATATTATACTATAACCAATGTTGATCCCGAAGGAATTGTTGTTGTGCCAGTAAAACTTACAGGTCCAGCAAGAACTGCGTTCCTACTAGAAGCCATTGTAAAACTACTGTATGTTACATTATTTTCTACATAGAATGTAGAGGATAATTGTCCTGCTGTAATAACTCCGTCGCTAGGGGTACCAACATCTACGTTTTCACCCATCGCAACTATAAAGTCGATATCTCCACTTGCAACACTCACCCCACCGAAGTCAATAGTTGCCCCCGATACTGTGTATGCTGTTCCTGGAGCTTGTATAACTCCTGAGATTGACACAATTAAATTTTGCGCCGCACTTGGGTGATAATTAACTGATGATGATTGAAGTGTATAAGATGTCGCAGGTGAACTTCCGCTCACTTGTATCAGCTTTCTTGCTCCAATATCTAAATCACGTCCTACGTATGGCATTAAGGTTTACTCCAAATTGAATGTGTTAGTTCTTTTGTATCTGGATCTCTTGCTAAAAGCAAATCATATGACGCTTCATCCATGTAATCTTGTGGAATTTTTCTAAGATTTTCTCTCCAAGTTTTTTCTGCATCCGTTATTTTTTCACTTGTAACTAACCAATCAGTTTCTTGAAGTTTTTTATTTCTTATCAATCTAACAGATTCTAGTTTTAAATTTTTTCTACCTGAGGTTTCCCAATCTGTTTGTCGTGCATCAAATTCTGCTTGTTCTTCTGCTGTTAAAGGTAAATTATTTACTTTACCATTTTCATCTATAATTGTTTTATTTGTCATTATACTGTTCCAGGGTTTGTTATACCATATATAGTTACATCACATTCTGTAATGTTTCCTGTATTAACTGTTATTTTAAATTTAGGTAAAGCAGCAGCAACACCACACATACCACCACCATAAACTGCTCCATATTCTTGATCATACCTTTTTGATTCTGATAAAAATGAGTAACATTTTTTACCATCAGTTGTTGACATAGGGTTAAACACCCATAATTTTACATTGTGCCATGCACCATTATCCATAGACCAAGTTGGAGTAAATTTAGATGAGTTTGTTCCTCCGTAATTATGTAAATTTCCATTATACATATACATTCTAGCACCATAATTAAATATACTGCTATACGTTCCATCTGATTGACCAAATTTAATTTCCATATCTGCACCATCAGTGTTTGGTTTAAAATTTTTAATATCCACCATGTAATTTTGATAAGTAGAATTAAAAGCATTAGAAAATTCTAAGTAACTATCTCCTGAACTAGCAGACCCAGAACGAACCACTGTATAAATTCCAGCATTATCTGCTGCACTTGCTAAAGTAGTTGTGCCTGTAAACTTTAAAAACTGATCTGTAGTACCAGAGGTTATTCCTGTGCCCCCTTGCGCTACTCCAACAGTATCTAAATTACTTGTCGGTAATGTACCTGTTACTCCTGCTTTATCTAGATCTATTTTACTTAGTGCCATTAATCTGCTTCCTCAATTATTAAATTTCCAGCATCTACTTCAGCTTGAATATCGGCTGGAAGATTGTCTTTGTTTTTACGTAACCATTGTTGAAATTCTTTATCTGTTCCAAGACATGATCTTTGACTTTCTATTGTGCTAGTATCGTTTCCATTTATATCTTTCTTGTATTTTACACACCCATATATTTTAATTTCTGGTGTATCTTTAATTGTATGTACTATTGAATAACTCATAGCTCTGCGCTCCATGCTAAGTATGATGTATTATTTTCTGACCTACCAAAAGCTGCCGCTCCGTTTGTAATTCCATGAGCTGATTTTTTAAAAATAACCATAGCTTTATCAAGATCAGTATTAGAAAAAACAGGCACGGCATCACAAGTAGTATTAAAGGTTGTTCGTATTGCATAATGTGCAGCTGTTCCGTTTGTTTCAATAGCACTTGGGGATGTTCTCATTGTAACAGAAAAAGGCACCAATATTTGAGCATCATTAGAACCATCAATATTACCACTTCCATAATATCCTCCACTTGCTGCACCTATTTTATAATAATATCTTTGACATCTAGATAAATTATCTTCGTGAGTTTCATGTTGAAAAGGCGGTAGGGTTGCCGCCGTATAAGAACCTACTTCAATCTGAACACCAGTAAGAAAAAAATTATTAGAAGTACTACTCATAAAATTAACGTCTCCCGCCACTGCAGTCGCCCCTTGGTTGGTTGCAGTCCAAGTATCTGCTGTTCCTTGGTAACTTGTTCCTGCCGCTAATTTCCAAAATAATTGTAAACCATCTCCATTGTTATTATCAATTTCTCCACCAGATGAAGTTAAAGCACTAAATACTAAAACTTTCTTTTCCCAAGTATCTGCTACATCAATGTTATAAGTTTTTGGTTGGTTGTAATCAGTATTATCTAATTTTCTAAAAGATACACTATGTTGTCCAGTTTGATTAGATTTTACCCAAAAAGCTAAAGTTACTGCTTCAGCATCACTTGTTCCCCATTTTAATAATTGTAAATTGTAAGCTTCAATAGTTTGTTGAATATTTATTTGTTGACTAGCGCCAATAGAACTATCAATTCCAGTACAATCTACTTGTAAGGAATAAGGTAAACCTGTGTTATCTGGTACACTTGTTGACCTTGACCAAGTTGCTGTACCGTCTGTATCTTCTTCTCCTCTAAATCTGTCAACATTATAATAGCCATCACTCATAGTAACTGTTGATCCACTTCGTTGCCATATACCCATGTCACCATTAATTATTATCGGTTGAGCATTAGGTCTAAATTCGTCTGTTGTACTAGCTTTTATGTAAGAGTAATCTACTCTTTTAAGTACGCCTGCGTCACTTACTAAAAATTCGTCTGTGTCTGCAGGCTCGGCACCGAGTGCACTTTGTCCGCTTATAACATCATCTGCTAAAGTACTTCCTGTTACTGATCCTGCTGGTGGTACTACGGTTTGAACCGCCTTACCTAAGAAAACACAATACATTGTGTCTGTGCCAGATGTTGCTGATGAAAGTGTTAAAGTTGTACCTGAAGCTGTATATGCATACGAAGCACCAGGTTGTTGAACGACATTGTTTATTACTAAACGTATATCATTCTCATTTGATACAGCGTGAGTAAGCGTATACCCTGTAGTTGCACTTGTTGTAAAATGCTGTACTGCAAAACTTGCGTATTTTTCTGCTGGAATATTTCCTATATAAGGCAATTAATCCTCCTTATGTGCTTATATCATCGACAGCTGAAACCCACACATCTGCGGAAGAAGCTGTGTCTGATACAACTTTTAAAACATCACTAGCTTGCATAACAAATTTTGCACCTCCGGCTAATATCTGTAACGCACCGCCGCTAGGAATGGGCGCGCTTTTAACTAAGTAAATGTCATTAGCCCCATCATTAATGTAAACATCTGCAAGAATTGTAGATCCTAAAATATTTGATACAGAAATACCAACAATGGTATCATAAGAGTTAGCTGTAACTAAAGTTGCTGGGCTTGTTCCTACTGCGTTTGATGTATATCTTCTAAAATTTTGTGCCATATATTATCCTTATATCAGAGGGCCACGGCCATTGCAATGGCAAAGCCAGCGGACGCTCCTGCTGTTCCTGATGATGCCGCGGTTAATTGTCCTTGAGCATTTACTGTTAGACTAGCATTTGTGTATGATGCTGCCGTGACAGCCGTGTTAGCTATGTTAACTGTAACATCTCCAGATGAGCCTCCACCTGATAATCCTGTTCCTGCTGTTACAGCAGTTATATCACCTGTTGTAGGTGATTGCCATTCTGGTGCAGTCGCTCCTGCATTCATTGCTAATACTTGATTGGCAGATCCTTTAGCTAATCTTGCTGGTGTATTTGCTGAGGACGCATACAAAACATCACCTTGAGTAGTTAAAATTTCTTCCATCGTTTTACTTGAAGGATATGTAACAAATACATCTTTTGTTCCCGCAGAAAACGTTACTTGGCTAGTATTACCATTTGAATTAGTAAAGACAGTTGTTCTTGTTAAATTAGCGCTAGAGCCGTCAAGTGTACCTAAACCTACTTCCCATTCATCAGCTGTTTGATGAGCTATAGTATAGTAAGTAGTGTTACTATTACCAATGCCAGTAGCAAAAGTATCAAAACCAGCTGACGTACCTCCAAGTGCTACCGCACCTGTACCAGTCGTAGTTGTGGTTTCTTTTACCCTATCATTAACTTTAAATACCATGAGGTACCTACGCTAGTTGTATGATAGCAGTTGCTGCTGCCGGTGCCGGGAAATCTATAGTGAAAGTACCAGCTGTTGCTGTTTTATCTCCACCAAAATTTAATACACACACTGCTTTATCACTTTTATCTGTATTGTAAATTAAACATCCACGTGCTGTAATTGTAGCACTTGTCCAAGATACAGGGGATGTAAAGTCACAAATTGCAACTGATCCATCTAATGTTGGTGTAGCACTAACTAGAGGTTTTCCTCCAGTAGAATACCCAGTTCCACTAGTACCTACTTGTCCGCCTAAGCCTCCAGAGTAAGCAGTTGTAGATGCATCTATTGTTGCACTATTTGTGTACAATGCTAAGTTAAAAGTATCACCACTTGAAGCGGTGAAGTTGTGTGTTCCGACAAGAACTTCTTGTTTAAAACTGTTACATACAGCTGAAGATCCTATTGCCATTATTGTCCTCCTTGAGTTAATTTTTGTGATCCAAGTCCTGGTTGAAATGAAGGTCTAGGTACTCTAAGTACACCAGCTGAATATTCATCACGTTTTCCACGACCCATTTGTTGCGCAGCAACCTCTTGTAAAGTGGTTTCGTACGATTGAGTATAAATTTGCAGCATTTCTGCTGGACCCTTTAAGTAATTAAAGGCTTCGATAAGACACCCATGTAATAATAATTTAGGTATGTTATCTCCCATCCAAGTTGTAGGATTAGCAGAAGTAAGTCTATCTGGTAATTTAGACATACTCAATTCCACAGTAAAAGCTGCACTTGGAGTAGGTACTACGTATACAGTATTATCATCCCATTGTGAATAATATTTTGGGGTTCCTGTAGCTGATCTATCAGGCCAATATTCATTCATAAAACTTACGTCTTTTCTTTCAAGAAAAGTTCTATCTCCTGTACCAGAAGCGGGATAAATCATAAGACTGTTAATTGTAGAAAATAAAATTGGTGTTGGTCCAGCTCCCCCTGGTAAACTTAAAAAACCATTTCCAATTGTAAAATTTGCATATTGATGTGATGTAAAATTAGGTAAAGCTAAATCTCTTAGTATTTTATTTTCAGTAAATTCAATAAAATCATTAACTATAGTATCAGTTAAGACACCATTATATACACCTGAAGAATTGGTTGTATTTGTTTCTGTATAATTTCTTATTTGTTCTACTAATTCAGTATATGTTGTCATGCGCTCACCGTAGTTGGTCCAATAAATACCACATTTCCACCACCTGGTCCAGTTGCAGAAGGTGTTGAAGTAATGGTTATATTAATAAAATCATCACTTACACTTGTTGGAGTAAATCCAGAAGCAGACATTAATTCAGAAGGTGGTACACCAAAACGATCAGTTCCAGTTACACCCATTCCTTGAAATTGTGTAGTAGATCCTTCAGTGCCACTGTTAGCTGCATTCCAAAACATAATTGTATCAGAAGTTGTATAAGTATTACCTGGATTAAAAACAGAAACATTTTTACTTCCAGCTGTAAATCTAAATGGATTTGGTGGAAGTAATTGTGTAGTTACTGGTGCTATACGTGCAGGTCTTGGATCTAATAAAGGAATCGCATCAGGTGTATGAATTTGTGGTTGAATTTGCGGAGCCTTAGGTTCATATTCACTTGTGTGAACTTTTGCACCGTTCCATTCTGTTACCATTTCTGTGTAGGGAAATTGTAATCCACTACGATCAGAAATAAATAAAGCATACTTTCCGTTAGCGTAAGCCATTTATTATATTACCACTTACTATCGTTTGGTCCAACCCAAGTATATTTACCACCTCTTTTGGCAGCACCCATACCTTGAGCAGTTCCACTAATAGTTCCTTTAGAAAGTTTAATCTCTTCTCCGCCAAGTTCTTTGTTAGTTCCTGTAGGTGCATTTCCTTTTGTAGTTGCAGCTCCAGTATTCATATTAACTTTAGGATCAGCTATTTGACCTCTACCATAATGTCCTATTTTTTTAGTAGAAGCCTCTCTAGTGTTAGCCACTTTACTATAATGTGGGTTACTCATTCGTCCTCCTTTTTACATTCACAATTTCCACAAGTACATTGTCCACCGCAGCATGAGCCGCCGTTACTACAATGACATTCATGGTCACAATGTTTACATATTGGCATATTACCTCCTATGGTATGTATGCTTGTGCAGGTTTAACACGGAACGCTACTCGCTCCCTGTCAGAATTTGCCGCTCTTTGAAACTCTTCTTCATAAATAGTTTTTAATCCTCCAGCCAAAGATGGCGCTCTTTTTATAGATATATAATAAGCTAAAGCTGCTGTTAAGCAAGGAAGAAAAAAGAAGGGAACATCTGCATAATTAGTATATCCTCCAGCATCTTCAATTCTACTAATATAAAAATATTTCATTATATAATCAGTATTTGGGCTAGGATATACAAATAAAGCCATAGGGTGTTCTGGTCTACCATAGTTAGATCCTGATTCAGTAGTAACTTGTCCAGCTACTAAACTAAATTGAGTAGGCCTAGCATCACCTGCAGCTTGTTGTTCTTTACGAGAAAGATTCATATAATCAGTATTAGAAATTTTAGTTATGGTTACATCTGTTGTACTACTATTACTAGATAAATTAGCAGTTGCTCCATCTGAAGCACCTGTTGTAGTAATAGTAGCATCTAAAATATCTACCACATCTACTGGTATATTATAATAATTAGTTCCAGCAGTCATGGTTTGAGTACCATAAGAAATGGTCCATAAATTTAATCCACGGTTAGCCCATTCTGAGAATATTAAATTCATAGAACGTCTAGCTGTTTTTAAATCATAACCACTTAAAACTTCAAGTCCACATCTTTCAAATGCTTCCTCAATAATTTCTTCTATAGTAAGATTAAATGTTTTAGTACCTGAATAAGCCATTTAAACCTCTACGAAATAGGATCGTATTCTTTTATAAACTCAATAACTACAGCAGCGCTATCACCATTGGTTACAGAAGAAAAATTAATATTTACATCCCCACTATAATTGGTTGCTTTTGTATTTTGTAAAGTTCCAATAGAGCCAAAATCCAGATCGTCAGATGTATCACATACCCATGCAATTGGATTTGTTCCACTATTATCCCACTCTATTAAAAGTGGTTTAGTAGGGCTAGAAACACTAGAACTCCACCATATTCTATTTATGTTAATATAAGTAGGTGCTGTTCCATCAGCTCTTGCGTTAAGTGTAGATGCATCAACTTTAAAAGTTTCAGCTGTAGTTGAAGCTATTGTAGCTGTAAACGAAAAGATAGCTTTTCTATCTCCGTCAAATAATTTTTTTGTATATTGTGCCATTTTTTAATTCCCCTTGTACAAGGGTGGGGACATTACTCCCCACCCACGGTTATATTTGTTTAGCTATAGCTTACGTTTCTGTTTTGCGCAGCCATAATGTAGTCAATTGTAGTGACTTTAGTTCCAGTAGCATCACCAGAAACACTCATAGCCATCACTTTCATGTTAGCTGTTGGAATGTTAGTAGTAGAAGTACCAACTAAATTTCTGTTTATGTAAAATTGAACTTTGTTTAAGCTTGTTCCTTTTGTAGCAACAAGACCTAAAGTTACATAAGTATCATTTTCCATTGTTGATTTTGTAGTATCAGCAAACGTTGTTAAAGTTTGTGTTCCACCAGATTCAGTAGTACCTTTTACGATAGCCGATCCATCATCTTTTACAAAACCAATAACGTTTTGTGATAACAAAGCGCTTTCTGGATTCGTAGTAAATGCTTCTGTAAAACCAATTAAGAAATCAGTTTGTGTAGCATCTGATATTTTTGCTCTAGTTTCAAAATAAAGTTTATCACCTGCAGTAGTTGGTAAAGCAAATGATTCTTGTTTAGCTT
>Ga0208919_1001250_pt1 | contig 15010 bp, 7 predicted proteins | sample 4_EtaG_FD_184076 | JGI IMG/M metagenome (GOLD analysis project Ga0208919, IMG submission 184076) | Marine viral communities from the Subarctic Pacific Ocean - 4_ETSP_OMZ_AT15127 metaG (SPAdes) (version 3) | ecosystem: Environmental > Aquatic > Marine > Oceanic | place: Pacific Ocean | collected...
CAAAACATAGAAAAAAGATTTAATTAATATCTTTTAACTTAATATTAATAGCCACTCATTATGGGTGGCTATTTTTATTTAGGGGCTAACCTTCCACTTTATTATGTAACTATAATATAGTAAAATATATTATAATATGAGTGATATAAATAAATCAAAAGGATTGGGTGATTCAGTAGAAAAGTTTACTAAGGCCACTGGTTTAAAAACGCTAACTCAAATAGCGTTGAAAGCGACTGGCTATAAAGACTGTGGTTGTAACAATAGAAAAGATTGGCTGAATAATAAATTTCCTTATTATAAATAAAAATTATGGCAGTAAGTGTAGACACAGTATATCAAAAAGTTTTAGCAATATGTAATAAAGAACAGCGTGGTTATATAACTCCTCAGGAGTTTAACTTATTAGCTGATAGGGCTCAATATGAAATATATCAAAATTATTTTAACGAAATAAAAAATGCTGAAAGAAAACCTAAAAATCAACAACGTTTTTCAGATACAGTTGAACAGGTAGAAGAAAAGCTTCAAGTATTCAAAAGACAACAAGATGAATCGTTTGGTCTTACTTCTGGTGGTGCACAAATTGGAGCGAACACTTTAACTATAAATTCTAATTGCTACAAAATAATAAGTGTTGAAAGAAGACACGGTGCTGAAGATAGTGGTAATATTTTTCTTCCAGTAGAAATAGTCAGTAGAAGAGAACTTGCATATATATTAAGCAATCCTCTCACTGCTCCTAGCGTTAAGAGAAGTATAGCTGTTAGAACAGTAGATGATGATAATGATTTAAATTTTTTTCCAGCTAATGATTCTACTGGTTCTGCTTTTACAACATATTACTACACGTCACCATCAAAACCTAATTGGACATATGTTATTGTGAACGAACAAGCCTTGTATAATGCTTCAGCGCCAGATGCTAGTGATTTTCAATTACATTCTTCTGAAGAAGAAACTTTAGTAACTAAAATACTTCAATTAGCGGGCGTTATGATAAAGCAACCAGATATTCAACAGGCTGCAATAAATAGTTATCAAATGTATAATCAAGAAAAAAATAGTTAACAATGGGATTATTAGACGGTACAACACAAAATACTTATTATAGTGGATCATCTACGTTTGGTAATCTACAAAGCAACTTTGGTAATTATCAATTTGTTACACTAGATAATATTATAAGCGCTTTCATGGTAGCTTACGTTGGAGAAGGTAAAATAATATCTAAAGTAAATAGAACAGACGTACAGTTTTATGCTATGCGTGCTATACAAGAATTATCATACGATGTTTTAAAATCTTTTAAATCTCAAGAAATAGAAGTACCAAACACTTTATCAATGATACTTCCTCAAGATTATGTTAATTATATTAAAATAGCTAGAATAGGTAGTGATGGTTTAGAGTATAATTTATATCCTGCTAGAAAAACTTCTGATCCTTTTGCTATAAAGCAAACAGCGACTGGCGTTTATGATTTTGTTTCAGGTCAAGACGAAACAGATGGTTCAGATATAACGTCAGATACTTTAATCGAACAAACTCCTAGTAATACTTCTGAAAACTTTGAAAGTCAAACACCAGTTAATTATCAAATGTATGATGTTAATTATTCTTCTGATATAGAAATATCTACAGAGGGTAGAAGATATGGTCTAGACCCTGAGCACTCTCAAATAAATGGTAGCTACTTTATAGATAATGCTAGAGGTCTAGTTAAGTTTGGATCAGCTTTAGCTGGTGTCACTGTAGTCTTACACTACGTTAGTGACGGTTTAGGAACTGACAACGAGACTGTTGTACATAAGTTTTGTGAAGAGGCTTGTTACAAACATATAGCTTATGGTATATTATCTACAAAATCTAATATACCAGAATACATTGTACAAAGATACAAAAAAGAAAGATTTGCTGAAACTAGAAAAGCAAAAATAAGATTATCAAATATTAAGATAGAAGAATTTACTCAAGTACTAAAAGGTATGGGTAAACAAATAAAATAATAATATGCCAGAAATTAAACATAGTTTTACAACCGGCAAGATGAACAAAGATCTTGATGAGAGATTAGTTCGTCCAGGTGAATATAGAGATGCTTTAAACGTACAGGTTAGAACTACTGATGGTGGTGAGTCTGGCGTAGGTGATGCTGGTACTGCTCAAAACCTAGAGGGTAACTATAGAATAGGTAGCACGCTTGGTGATTATACTGGAGAGTCCGATGATAATAACGCGCCTATATGGGGTACTTATGATGGCGCTTTACCTCAAGTTTCTATAGCTAGTATTGCTGATGAAAAAAATGATAAAGCATATTTTTTCTTTGCTTGTAAAGAAGAAGTTCCACAACAAGCAGAGGAGATATTAGCTATAACACAGAGAAAAACTTTTGTAGATTCTATAATAGAGCAAGAGGTTAGTTTAGCAACCACACCTGTTATAGTCGATGTGTATGCTATAGCTGATACTGCTTCTGGTGTTGGTATCACTGGTGGTAATGATAATCCAAACTTTGGTTATTTGTTTTCTAGTTCAGGTGGTGTTTTAGGGGAAGAAAATCCTTATTATGGTATTGAAGGACTAACTGTCAAAATAGATCAAGTTAAAGCTAATTCTATATTTAAAGTTTATAATCTTGACGGTCAGCAGGTGATGGCAGCTAAAATACTTTCTGCAAGTGGAACTGACAATAACGTTACATTACGATTTTACGATGAACAAGTAATAAACTTTAATGACTTTTTCTCTTCTTATGTTGTAATAGAAGATGAAAAAAGAACGTTAAGTTTTAGTCCTAATAAAAAAGTATCAGCAATAAATATAATAGATGATCTTTTATTTTGGACAGATGGCGCTACAGAACCTAAAAGAATTAATATAAAAACCTGTAAAGCTGGTACTTCTGACTACGATTTGCATACAGCAAACATATATGTTAATGAAGCTACAGGTGAAAATAGCAATCCTATAAATACTAGTATTGGATCTACTAACGCTTCGTTTTATGGATTAGATTCATACATTAGAGAGCAAAACATAACAGTTATAAAAAGAGCTCCTAAAACTCCACCAACACTACATATCGATCAAGTTATTCCTAACACTATAAATATACAAACTTTTTTTAATTTCATTAATACTACAGGTGCTGTAGAAGAATATGAAGAAGGTGACGTAATAACAATAGAAGATAATGGATTTTTAAGCTCTGGCAATATATATATAACTAATGATTTTTTAATATTTAAATCTGAAGACACTGATGGTCAAGATTTTGAAGATAAACTAATTGTTAGATGTAAGTTTATTTCTTATTTAAATGATGAAGACAACCTATCTTTAGAACCAACAAACAAAATACAAGTTGAAATACTACGTATAGAAGGTGATGAACCTGAAATAAATGGTGATGACGGATTTTCAGCGTTAGAAATACAAGGTGGTGTTAATTTTTCTCTTTCTCCAGATGATGATACTGTTTTTCCTTTGTTTGAATTAAAATTTCCTAGATTTGGATATAGATACAGATATCAAGATGGTGAATACTCTAGTTTTTCACCATTTTCAGAAGTAGCATTTTTTCCTCAAGACTTTGATTACTCTGTAAAAAAGGGTTATAATCTAGGTATGAGGAATAAAATAAAAAGATTAACAATAAAAGATTTTATACCTCTTATTACTGATAGAGGACAAGACGTTGAAGCGGTAGATATACTATATAAAACTACAGACAATGCTAATGTTTATGTTGTTAAAACAATAGAAAGAGATATAGATGTTGAATGGGAAAATTATACTCCTAGTTCAGATAATTATAATGATGGTAACAGAATGACTGGTGAAATAACTATCACCTCAGAAATGATACATACTGTTCTACCATCTAATCAAATACTTAGAGCTTGGGATAATGTTCCAAGATTTGCTACAGCTCAAGAAATAACTGGTAATAGACTACTTTATGGAAACTATACTCAAGGTTATAAATTAAATAAAAAAGTAGAGTTAATACAAGAAATTAAAAGTGAAAACTCAGCAACCGTTACAACGCCACAACCCTCTATAAAAACTACAAGAAACTACAAGTTAGGTATGGTGTTTGGAGACATATATGGTAGAGAGACACCTGTGGTAGAATCTGGATTAACAATTGGCAGCCAAGATGATAGTGAGTCACCGACACTAACTGGCGATATTATTGTAGATAAGAGTTTATGCGCACTAGCTAATAGATTTGTTTTAACTCAAATGTGGAGAAATGGAGATCCACTAAGTTGGATGGATTATGTTAAATATTACGTTAAAGAAACAACTAACGAGTATTATAATTTAGTTATGGACCGTTGGTATTACGCTGAAGACAAAGACAATATGTGGATATCTTTTCCTTCTGCTGATAGAAATAAAATAGATGACGAAACATATTTAATATTAAAAAATAAACACGGATCTAACGAAGCTGTTCTTGAGCCAGCAAGATATAGAGTTATAGCTATTGAAAATGAAGCTCCTGATTTTATAAAAATAGATTACAGAACCTTAGGTAAAATACCAATGACAACTGGTGAAACTGGGCATGATAGTGAAACACCTAATGCTAGTGATGATCCAGAAAACTTATTGGGTCAAAAAGAAATAGAACTATCTAACTACAATTCTTTTTTAGATAATTACGATCTTAGAGGTGAACTATACTGGAGGATAGTAGCTGAACTAGATAATACTGGTGACGGTATTACTAATGCTGAATTTTATAGTGGTGAATATCAAGTTTTAAATCATTGGCGTGTAGTAACTGATGGTGCTGCGGAAAATGCTGGATGGAATGCTATTTTTAATTGGGAAGAAATCACTGGTGATGAAACTAATTTAAGGCAAAAAGTAGAAGACGATCCTTTATACAACAGTGTCTTTGATTCAGGCACTGGTGCTTTTACACCGGCTAATGGTTATTTAAAATATTACTTTGAATTACAAGAAAGAGTTGTTCAAAATAGACCAGAGTTTGATGGTAGATTTTTTGTTCTAATAGAAAAAGATGATATTATTGGAGAGTATGTAGAAACATTAACCGGTGTTAGCGTTGAGTATGCTGTTGAACAAAGTTGGGACATAGGATATATAGATACTCAACCTGAAAATCCTGCTGATCAAGGACCTTTTCAAAATTATTTTTGGGGTGATGATGATACAACTTCAAATGATAGCTTTACTAATTCCGTGGGTACAACTATAACTAATACTAATTTTGCGGGACAAACCACCGGTCAACCTTTTCAATACGATTTTCTTACTGGTGATGCCTTCATGGCTAATGTAGACACGTCAGTGGGCTTGTATTCTACTGGTGTAAATAATTGGGTTGGTTATTTTGGATTAGGTTGCTCAAGTGGTGGTGTAAATGGATTTATAAGTTCTGGTGGTAGAACTCGAGCTTATTGGAATAATTTTCTTAATGCTAGAAAAAATACTAGTGGTGGTACTGGTGACACAACTAATACTAGACAAGGTGCTACGAGAGTTTTTATAGATGCTGCTAGATCTGCAAATTTTAGATGGAATGGCGAACCAAGTAATACTGGTACTGGTACTAGTGCTGATCCACTGACTATTAATCCAGCAGCGTTTCCAGCTAATGATACAACATATCCTTCAAACGCTGACTACTTTAAACCTCCTGGTTTAGACTTTGGAAATGCTGCGAATGGTACTTATGGTAGAATGTGGCTTTCTCAAGTTATAAATGATGGCTACGCTGGTGGTAATTGGCAAGGAGTAGATACTGATATAAACCAAGTTGATAATGATGATCCAAACCCTGGTAACTTAAATGAGCTTCATCAATTTTGTGTTCCTGGTGCTTTCTTTAGATTTGAAGCCGATCCAACTGTTTATTATAAAATAACAAATGTTAGTGCTGGTGGATCCGCAGTATCAGGTGGTATAACTAGAAACTTTAGGTACGGTGGCCAAGATGTTACTGAGGGGTCTATGGAAAGCGCAATAGTTAGTGTTGAAACTCTGTCCAATAACTCTATTTATAACTATATCGATGATGTTGGAGATAATGGCGTTGAAGTTAGTACTGATAGTGGCGATACATATCAAGATTGTTTTAAATGTAATGAAGATATAGATGTAAATTGCGGTAGACATACAAAAATTATAGACTTTGTAAGACTTGATCAATTTGGTAATGAAACAAACGAAGGAATTGACATTGATATATTTGATCCTAGAGGCCATGTTAGACACGACGGTCAAGGTGTTATTGTTATTCAGCAACTTAAACAAGTTGTAAATTCAGGAGGTGTAGATGTTCCAGAAGACAATAGAGGAATATGGGAGACTGAACCTAAAGAAGGACCAGATTTGGAATTGTATTACGAAGCTAGTCATGCTATACCTATGAACGTGCGACTTGGTAATGCAAATTCTTTTTCACCTATAGAATCTAGAGTATTAGTAGAAAGAAAATCATTTAACAATGTTATTGTTGAACAAAACTTAAACGCTAGTGATATAAACTTTGGTGAAGATACTTTTGAAAACGTTAGATTAAAAGATATTTTTTATAATGAAACAAATCCTATAGTTCAAATAAAATCTACTGACGTATCAAATGGTAATATAATTAACCACGATCACAACATCGGAATAGGTGATACCATTAAGTTTGTACATAACAATGGTACTATCACTAGCAGTAAAGTACTTAGCCATCAAAGAGACGCTAATCCTCTTGCAGCTATTTCAGCCGCGCCAATACTAGTTCCTCAAGAACAGTTTGAAATGACGATAAGTTGGCCAAATGATGAAATTCAAGATTTAATAAATGGATCTGAAGATGGCGTTGACTTTAACACTTCATCGCCTTCAGTTTCTACTGGAGCTAATATAATAGGTGACGGCGTTCCTTCTGGAATATTTTTATATAACTTTGGAGAAGGTAATATAAGAATATCGGACTTCTCTTGGATGACTGAAGGTCAAGAGTATACTGTAACAGCTATACAACCTACTGGTTATTATGAAATAGATGGACAAGTTTGGAAATATCCTATAAAGTTAGCTTGGCATAACTGTTGGTCTTTCGGTAATGGTTTAGAGTCTGATAGAGTTAGAGATGATTATAATGCTCCTCAAATGGATAATGGTGTTAAGGTGTCTACAACCCTAGCTGGTTACAAAGTTGAAGAGATAGGTAGTGGTATGATATATTCAGGTATATATAATTCAATATCAAGTACTAATAACTTGAATGAGTTTAATATGGCTGAAAAGATAACTAAAACCTTAAACCCATCTTACGGATCAATACAAGCTTTAAAAACTAGAGACACAGATGTTGTAACACTCTGCGAAGACAAGGTACTAAAAGTATTGTCTAATAAAGATGCGGTATTTAACGCCGATGGAAACACGGGTTTAACAGCAACAGATAGAGTTCTTGGTACGGCTATACCGTTTGTAGGTGACTATGGAATATCTAAAAATCCAGAGTCATTAGCTAGTGATCAATACAGAATGTATTTCACTGATAAGCAAAGAGGCGCTGTCCTTAGATTATCAAGAGATGGACTAACTCCGATATCAAATGTTGGTATGCAAACTTGGTTTAGAGAAAATCTTAGAAAAGCTAATACTTCTCTAGGTACTTTTGATAAAGTAAATGGAGAATATAATTTAACATTAGAAAATACAGAAACAAATTATAGCAATACTATATCTTTTAATGAAGCATCGAAAGGTTGGGTTAGTTTTAAATCGTTTGTTCCAGAGTCTGGCACGTCCGTCAGTGGTAGATACTTAACTTCAAAAGAAGGTTTAATATATCAACATTATTGGAAAGAGTATGAAGACAATGGTTACTACAGTGATGACGTATACATTAACGGTGATTGTACTCCTTTTGAAGATGTTCCACTTGAGTATCAACAATGTAAAGAGAGAAATAATTTCTATGGCGTACAGTATGACTCTAAAATAAGTGTATTATTTAATGACTCACCAGGTTCTGTAAAATCTTTTAAAACTTTAAACTACGAAGGTTCTCAAGCGAGAATAGTTAAGTATACTGAATCTACAGTTTCTGATGACTTTGGTAATGTTTTAGACAACTTAACTGATGGCCAGTATTATAACTTGATGAGTAAAAACGGTTGGTATGTAGAATCTTTTACAACTGATTTACAAACAGGTAGCATACCTGAATTTAAAAATAAAGAAAATAAATGGTTTAATAGAATATACGGTGAAACAACTAATTTTAATAATTTAGATACAAAAGAATTTTCTGTTCAAGGTATCGGTGTTATATCTGGTTTAGCTTCAGACTCAATCGACACAGGCGGCGATGATCCGGTAATAGGTACTATACCTGGTTGTGTAAATAACATACAACCTTATGTTAATGGAATTCTTTCTCCATCGGTTAATGAAGGACAGGTTGTGACATTTGTTGTTGAAACTGAAGGTTTTGAAGACGGATCTTTATTATATCTACATATAACAAATACTAATACTACGCCGGTATCAAACAATAACTCTACTGGTACTGAACCTGGTCCTGAGTACGGTGGTTTTCAAGGAGAGTCTTATAATATAACACCTGAACCTGGTATAACTGGGTACTCTACATCAGTGTTAGGTGCTTTTAGTCCTCAAAATCCTATTTATACTTATAGTCAGACAGATCCTATATCTACTAATGATATTATTGTTGCCGCATCAACTAATCCAGGGGCGCCACAGTATCAATATCAAGGCACTGAAGGTGAGTTTGATTGGATAAATAATGATGTGATTTTAATGCAAGACACAACGGGACTTTCACCAACTGATTATCTTAATGGTGTAGATCCAACTGGTTTTGAAAACTGGACACCAATTGTAACTGAAAATCCAATTAATGGTAGTCCGCTTCACCAACCTTTTGTTGTGGAAGTTGTTAATAACTTGGCTTATTTGCCCGTGTATATTAACGCTGATATAATTGACGAAATTCAAGAAACGTTTATTATAACGGCAGCGCCAACGCCCGAGCAAGAAGCTAATGGATTTACACCTGTTGATCTACGTTGTCAAGGGCAAGGATCTTACGATGCATCGCCTATTTCGACATTCATGCAAATTGAAGCAGAAGGTGTAGAGATATTACCTGTACCAACGTATTTAAGTTTAACTACTGTTGATAATCCTGTTTTAGGAATTGGAAACGAAATAACTCAAGTAAATGAAGGTGGTAATTTTTATGTTAAACTTGAAACAGCTAATGTTCCTGATGGAACTCAAATTGGTTTTAGCCTTATTTTTCCAGATAATAATATTTTTGCTAGTCCTGAGGACTTAATTAATATTGACGTAGATTCTTCGGTTCAAAACGCTGGGGCTGTACTTACAATAACTAATAACCAAGCGACTTTTAATGTTGAAGTTACTGGTGATGATTTATTAGAAGGAACAGAGTACTTGATGATGGCGCTAACTAATTTAAACAATGGCGTCGATGCTGACGGTGTTGACATTTTAGTTGCTGATACTGATTTCGCTCAAACAATTACAGTTGGAGAAACTATAATACAAGATAGTGCTGGTAACAACTTAATAGCACTTGGTGCTTCAATTCAAATAATAGATTCAGAACCTGTAGAAGAACCACAAAATGTTAGGATATTACCTATTGTAAGTGATGAAGCAGCGAGTTCAGATTTTATAAGTTTACAAAATAACGCTGAAAATAGCTTAGACCAAACTGGTCAAAGTGTATTAGATGGAACCTTCAATGTTGGTAACACTAACACATATTTAACTGGTATATATGATGAAACTATATTGACACCACAAGAAGGATATTTAATAGATGCTGCTAACTTTTCAGTAGTAGGAGTTCAACCTAGTTTTGTTGGACTTAATGTTGTGGGTGGTCAAGGCAGTTCAAGAATTTTTAATACTACAGGTGAATCAACTGATTATTTAGATTCAGTTGTAATAAGCAACACTGGTGATCCTAGCAATACTGGTAACACTGTTTCAGTTTTATTTAAATATAAAGATGACTTTGTTGTTCCAGAACCTAATGATGAAAACCAATTTAACGGAACAGTTGGGTATGTACCAATTAGTGAAGTAGAAACATTTTTAATACCTGTCAATATAGAGGGCGATGTTACCGCAATACCTCCGACTATAAATCCTATTATAATTAATGTTGGTTTACAGACGGTTAGTGGTAGCTTTATTAACGAAGCGAGCACAGCCGTGCAAGCAGTCGGTAGTCAAGTTAATCAGATATTCAGTGATAATGATGGTAACGTTTGCAATGAAAACAGTGGTGGTGGTGATTACTTTGATGAAATGGTTACAAATAACGCTGGAGTTACTTCGTTCGCTTTAGATGGCTTATCATCTAGTAGTTCGCAAAGCGATTTAGACAACTACAATACTTGGCCATGTAGATCTGTAAGACTAGCTGTTCCAAACGGAGCAACAGTTGCTAATGGTGGTTTACCTGATAAAATTAAATTCAGAGTAAGAGTTCAAGGCGGTGGTTTAACTCTTGATGACGACGATTTTTTATATGCTATTTCTCCTGTAAATATATTGTTACCGCAAAATACTACAGCTCAAGCTGGTACTGAAAATCCTTATGCTATAAGCGATATGAGTATATATGCTAATGATACAATTGAAAATGTTTCTGGAGCAATGGTTGTTAATGCTACAAATGTTGAATTTAGTCAAGTTATGAATACTATCGTTGAGGTATCTATACCTGTAGAACCCAACTTTACTGCACCACAAGGAACAGGTGTTATAAATGTTTTAATACCAATGGAGCTTTTTCCAACTCAAAATGTTAGTGGAGATAACGATAATAACGGTGACACTGGATTCGTACCTGGTTTTAGTACGCCCGAAGGTTAATGTAAATATTTACTATGAAAAAATTTAACGAAATAATAGTTGCTAATAAAAAATATAATTTCTCTTTAGTTATTCCAACGACTAATAGAGATGGTGTAACTGTGACCCACGTTGAACGTAATGAGCAATACACTCTTGAGTCTAGTATTGAGAACGGTGGGTTTAGTAATGAGCAATCAGTGTTTAATTTTGTAGGTATATTTAATACTAAAAGAAAGATACAAGTTGCCACGGTTGTAATAGATCCAGCAAGCGGAAATAAAATACTTGGTACACCAACTATAAACATAGAAAAACTATATAGAGGTACAAAAATTGACGACGATACTAATGTAGAGGTCGTGTTAACGGACACCGCTAATACTTATAAATTATTTTATAGTAGTAAGAGTGTTATTCCTGAAGGAATTAGATTCATACTAAGTTATTCTGAAATAATAAATGTTGCAAAAAACGATGAAATAACAAGAGTTAGTTTTGGAGGCACAACGATAAAACAAAGTGGTGAAAGAAGAAATATAACTGTAATAGGTACACCATATACTCCGTTTGAATTAACATTAGTAGACTCTGACAACAACTCTACACTACCTACAAGTGTAGCTAACTCAACGACTATATTAAACACTGGTGAAGAAGTACCTTCTATAAGTTCGTCAACAGATTCTAATGGTAGATATTCTTTTATTTATAATTTTCCAAGAACACCAAGAATAATAAAAACAGCAATCAATGGTAGTATGGCAGCAAGTGGTGCTACTAAAATTATATTTGACGACTTAACCGGTGTTGAAGTTGGAGATAAATTATACATGAAACAAATACCTACAGGTAAGTGCATAAAAGTAATTACATTAAATCCAGATGGTGATAATGTAAATGAGTGTACTGTTTCAGAAAGTATAACTGCAGCAGACGACGCGCCTGTTCAATTTAGAAGATCTACTTTTTATAACCTAAACATAACATCGACAAGTACACTTAACAGCTCCATACCAACAACATATCCAACATATACTTTAAATCAATTTTCCGATACTTTAGTTAAATTAAGACTTAAGAAAACTCCAACTGATTATACTGTTTCAGATGGAACAACTACGGGTGGCGCTAGTGATACGACTTTTGATTACTGTTTTTATGGTGCAGCTAATTATTCTGTAAACTCGAGAGCAATAAGAAGAAGTAGATATAGTAATTCACAAGAAAATAATGTAAGTTTTCAGTTTGTTCTTGATGGTGTTGGTGTGAAAACACTTTCTATAACAAAGCAACCAACTAAGGGAGACTTTACAAACATAGACCCAACAAAAAACGGAGGTAATGAAATTAGAATAACTAATCTTAAAGCTGTATCTTCTGCTGGCGGTGGTATAGTTACTTTATTTATTAATTTTTATATTTATAAATTTGGAACTGAAGACGTTACAGTTGAACTAGATTTAGACACTATAGTATCATAAAAAAAATATTATGCAAATAACTTTAAATTTTCCATCAACCAATATAAATCAATCTGTTCAGGTTGGCGATACAGTTTACTACTCAAATCCAACAACATCTGGTGGTTTTGACATAGGTAGTAATATTGTTATTCTAGGTGTTATAAATAATATATCTATTAGTGGTAATATAACTTACATAACGTGTACGGTTGCAGATGATGTAGTTGCACCAACAGCTAATTTAAGCTACATATTTTTTAGTAAAGATAATAAGGTTAATTCATCTTCACTACTAGGTTATTTTGGTTTAGCTGAGTTTAGAAACAACTCTACAGTTAAAGCTGAGTTGTTTGCTACTGCCGCTGAAATCTTTGAGAGTAGTAAATAATGAGCAAAAAATGTAACTATAATATAGTAAAATAAACAATTATGGCAGAAGAAAAAAATAGTCCTTTAAAAATACTACCAGTTATAGGTGCAGTGATATCTGCTGGTAGTAGTATATATAGTGCTGTTCAGGCTGACAAGCAACAAAGAGAGGCTGCAGCTAAAGAAGAAGAATCTAGGGCTGAAATGAACAGACTTAGAAATGTCTATGCTAATCTTGATACTAGTAATCCATTTATGAATATGGAGAATACTATGGAAGACTTAACGATAAATCAACAGCAAGCTGATTTTGAAAGACAACAGTTTCAACAAGGGCAAGCAAATATAATGGACGGACTAAGAGGTGCAGCAGGTGGTAGTGGTATAGCTGCATTAGCTCAACAATTATCTCAATCAGGACAATTAGCAGCTCAAAGATCTTCAGCTAGCATAGGTCAACAAGAGGCTGCAAATGAAAGAGCAAGAGCTTCAATGGCTGGACAAATACAATCTAAAGAAAGACAAGGTGATGTTTTGGCAAGACAGCAAGAGTTAAACAAACAATCAACACTATTAGGTATGGCACAACAAGAAACCGCAGCTTATGCAGACGAAGCAGCTGCAGCACAAGCCGCTAAAATGGGTGCTATATCAGGTGGTATGCAAAACTTAGCTGGTGCTATACCTGGTTTTGGAGACGAAGCGGCTCAAAACTTAGGTAACACATCTATATCAGGAGGCACAGGCGAACAGGGTGGTGATGCGGATTACCAAGCGTTTTTAAACTGGAAAAATTCTCAAGAATAAATAATATAATATGGCAGCAGATAGATTATTAGTACAAGGTGCTGGTCAAGTAGCACGGGCAGGAGCAGCAGGTAAGTTAGCAGCGGGAGTTGCACTTACAGAGGCCGCTGACTTTATATCAGAAGGAACAAATAAAGTTATACAAGCTAGAAATAGAAACTTTAATTCAGCAATGAAAGCTGAGCTAGCTAAGACTGGAGATTTGTCAGACGAAGAATATAAAGATTACGAAAAGAAATTAAGAAACCAAAGGTTTAACTATGTTTATTTAAACAAAAGAGGTAGAATACAAGCCGAACAAGATGTTGAACAAGCGGCCGTAGACTTAACAACTGTTAAAAAACAAAAAACAAAAATAGCTACAACGCCCATAGAAGATCCTAATAGAGACCTAGGTGGTTGTAATGCTGAGGCATTAACAAAGATAATCAGTGGAGAATTAAAACCTCTTAAAGATGAAAACGGTAACCTAGGTTACAACATGCCTAGTGGTAGAGAGTGTTATGCTTTTGAGCAAGAAGAGTTAAGAGAGTTTGTTAAAATTGGTGATGACAACGAGGTTGAACTAGCTAGTTTTAAAGAAGCTTGGGACGATGGAAGATTTAGTTTATCTGAAGATGGTAAATTTAAGATTGATAAGTTTGGTAATAAATATCCTAATACCAAAGAAGGTTTTCAATTATTTGTTGACGCAGCAGAAGCATACTGGAAAAGTATAAACGATCAAACCGGTGGAGTAAGGAAATTAAATGTAGACACTCAAACGGGTAAACAATCTGAACACGCTGTTTGGCAGAAGGATAACGAAGACGAACTTAGTCAAAGTCCTAATAAAATGGTATCACCAATGAAGTTTAAAGAACAAGAACAAAGTGACACACAAGAAAAACAAGAAGAGCCAACACCTAAGGCTGGTAAAAACTTTATGTCAATACAAGATATAAACACTATGGTTGAAGGCGCAAGTGTTGATACAGCTAGTTTTAAAGCTATAGAAAGTGTAGTTGCTAACTCTGCTATAAAAGCTGAGGGAATGCAAGTTGGAGAAAATAATGAGTTTAACTATAAGAAAAGTTATAACAATATAAAACAACAAATAGTATCAAAAGGTAATTTAAGATCATTAGCTCAAAATACAAATCCGTTTGGTAGAGTATTTATGGAAGATTTAGTTGAAGCTATATTATCTTCTTCTTATGAGAATATGGGTATACCATCTGCTGTTAAAGATAAGGGTAAGATACAAGCATCAGATCCAACACCTAATACTCCTATAAATCCAGGTGATGCTCAAGTAATAGCTAAAGCTATATATAACGATAAAAAATTATTAACAAACTACGTTAGTGAATATTACACTAACATGGTTGAACAAAACTTTAATGATAATTTAAAACCAGATGTAGCTCAAAACTTTGATTTTAAATTAACACCACAAGAGGCTTTAGCTTCTGCTA
>Ga0208919_1001251_pt1 | contig 14996 bp, 14 predicted proteins | sample 4_EtaG_FD_184076 | JGI IMG/M metagenome (GOLD analysis project Ga0208919, IMG submission 184076) | Marine viral communities from the Subarctic Pacific Ocean - 4_ETSP_OMZ_AT15127 metaG (SPAdes) (version 3) | ecosystem: Environmental > Aquatic > Marine > Oceanic | place: Pacific Ocean | collected...
TGTAATAACCCCGTCTTCGGTGTCCACTTTTTCTCCGTCTTCCGGTTGTACACTGTCTTCTTCTCCACTATCTTCTGGCTGTACTTCGGATTCCTCAGTGCTTTCGCTACTGGGTTCGTCTTCTTCTGGACTTGATTCCTCGGTTGATTCATTACTTGCTACTTCTTTTTCTTCTTCTATTGGTTCTGCTTCAGTAGATTTAGGCTCTTCCATTGCCTCTTCTTTTTCTTCAATAACCTCTGGTACGCTTTCTTCGTTAGTTGCGACTTCTTCCATTGGTTCCTCAAACTCTTCAAAAGATTCTTCAGTAAGTTCGTCATTGAACTCCTCCTCAGTTATCTCTTCAAAAAACTCTTCGGCTGTTATACCTTCATCCTCAAGAAACTCCATGAACTCTTCTTCCATGCCTGTCTCTTCTAAAAAATCTGTAAAGTCTTCTTCAAATTCCTCTGTAAATATTTCCTCTACCATCATTGGTGGAGGCTCCATTGTAAAATCACTTTCAAAAAATACCTCTTCTATTTCTGGTATTTCTTCCATATCAAACTCCTCCATTATAGGAGGTAGCTCTTCTATATAAATTGTTTCTATATCTTCAAAATAAAATGAATCATCAAATGTAAATTCATCTTCTACAACTATGTACTCTTCTTCAAAGTATATATCATCTGTACCCCAATCAAAATCATCTGGAATATCTTCTACTATATCAATAATATCTTGGTCAATATCATCTATAACTTCTTGGGTGTCCTCATTAATAGGAGGTATGTAGGTATAAGTAACATTTAATGTAACATTATCTACATCTGGCCCACGATGAGAGTTATCATAAGCTGTGCCCGCAGTTTCATTAAACAGCTCTGCTCTAATTGTAATATCTGTTTGTGTATTTGAACCTTGGGTATAAACATTTGTATAATTTTTAAATATATTACCATCTGTAGTGCTAGTGCCAGTTATTTCTCTAACTTGTGTAGATACTGAACCATCAGCTCCTGTAACAGTTTGTTTAAGAGTAAGTGTGTTTTCTATATTGTTCCAAAACCATACATCTGCTCCCATGGTTGAGGTAAAGCCTTGATTTATTTCTGGCTGTGTTAAATGACCATCACCAACTAAATCTACATCTTGATATACATTATCTTCTTCGTGTCCTTCAAATGCTAATACACCACCAGTGTCATCCATACCTGTTTGATAAGGAAATCCATTCCAAGCACCATGAGTATGAATACCATCGTCACCACTTGTTGACCAACCAGTTGTAGTTGTAGTGCTACCTGTTCCAAAAGTAGAGTTATTTAATAGGTTTCCAGTGTCTATTTCAACACCAAAAGCTCTATCCCATGCAAATAAAAACCCACATGTAATTAGTATGGGTAATATGTACTTCATCCGCTATGTACGTTAATTATTCTCTGTTCTTTTGTTTCTGTATCAGTTTCAATAATAATTTTATCTACTTCTTCTTGTTGTTTTAATGTTTCTAATTTAGCTTTTTCTTCTGCTATTTTTCTAGCTAATGCTTCTTGTTCTAATCTAAGTCTTTCAGCTTCTTCTTGTCTAGCAATCTCTGCAAGTTCTTCATCTATACGAGAACGATTTTCTAATTTAGATATATAAGAATCATAATCTGGTCGTTCAACATTATACTTATCCCATTGTTCTAAAGCTTCTTTACCAATCTTACCTTCAAAAGGACAAGGTGTTCCTGCCATTTGCATAGCCTCAAAAACTCTTTCATCTTGACAAAGAATAGAAACAGCCGCAACTTTCATACCGTAGTCAAATAATACTTTAGATAATTTTATACGCTCACAGTTCAAATCCCGGACATGCTTGCCACCAGATATACCAAGACCCAAAGTAGAAACGGAACCACTAATACCAGTGCTACATACATCTTGAGACATTGCAGAAAACGATGGGGCGTTAGCTGAATTGACTGGTACATCTGACCCATTGGTAGTGCTGTTATTGGTTGTTGTTGACGTTGTTGTGTTTGTTTGTCCATCGTTGTTATTTGTTGTTGTTGATGTGTACCCACCTGTAATTTGGGTATTACTTCCCGAAGAATTTGTTTGTGCATTATTATCATTAGTAGAATCTCCCCAAACAGGTAAACTAATTACTACTATAAAACTTAATACAAATGCTAATATTAAAGTATCTTTCATTAATTTTTTTTCCATTTTTCTTTAGCTCGTAAGCTCCATCTTTTAAATGCTTTTGCGTCTATATCTTTTTTAACCATTGTAGCACCTTCTGGTACTGCATTATATAATGCAATTACTTCACCATTTTCTATATGCACAATACCCGGCCCACAAAAAGCATCTTTATCATATCCTGTATTCTTTTTTTTAAGTAATCTTACTTCTTTCATACAAGAAGATAAGGATTTCATAGGAATATATTGTGTCATTTGTGTTTCTTGGTCATTCATATTACCAAACATAAACATAAGTATTACACTAATGACTTCCATTTGCCCTCACTTTGTCTTCTAATTTTTCTATATCAGAAATCATCTTTTCTATATCTTGTTGTGCTCTTTTTATATTAACAGTATTAGACATCATTGACTCCATTTCTGTAGCCATAGTTTCTAATTGCGTTGCCATAAATTCTATGAGCATATCTTGTTGAGCATCCGCAGGTAATGTGCCCATTTCCCCACGAGGCCAACCAATTCTAAATTCTGTATTTTTATCAACGTCCGCAACCATTAACTTACCTTGGGTCTCAATATTATTTAGCCTTTCAATTACGCCGAAGTAAGCCCACACACCTAGAGCTGTAGCTCCAAGTATGCTGAGAAGATTTCTCATAGGCATGCTGACGCTTGTGCTATCTGATATTTTCATTATTTTTTAACTAGACTTCCACCAAAGTACAATCCAATAATTGCAGACATTAGGTGAGTATCAAGTGGCGTAATAACTACACCAAAAAATTCTTTATCCATAGTCATTTCTTTTTGTTCTACTAAGAATAAAAACCCTCTAGAAAATTCTGTCCAAGTTAAATACACACTTGTATCAAAAAATACAGGTGCTAACTTAGGCCAAGCAATAATAAAAAACACAGCAGTTAATGCTATAATTCTTCTAGTAAATTGAAAACCTTTATTATCATAGGTTCTTGCATCACTAATATGTTTCATTTGATTATCAGCTCTAGCTAATAACATTTTTTGTTCATCTTGCTTTGCTTTTATACTCTGTGACCAAATGGACATAACTCCACCAAGAACACTAGAGCCTAGCATTGTAATCATTTCTACTGGCAACCCACCTAACATCTAATAATCTCCTATACTATATAACTTAATATAATTAAAACTAAGATAGCTCCTAAAGTACCGGCAACTATCTTGCCTCTTTTAGTTAAGCTATTCCACATATCTTTTATTTTACTCATTGTTTCTCCTATTTTAAAAATTTCATAAATGTATATAATCCACCTAATACAGCACCAATAAATAGTGCTACTTTAAGACCTCCTATGCCCATGTGAGCAGAAGTGCTTAAATCTCTTATTTGTTTTTGCATTATACTTATATCTTCTCTAATATATTTAACATCAGTTTTTAACTCTGCTATCATTGTTCTTTCTTTATCCCAATTACTATTATCTGCCATTAATTTGCCTCCAAATAAAAACTGTGATTACCTATTTTTTTTAAAGGTGTCATTAATGGGCTGTCTTTCCAATATGGGTCTGCTTCATCTGGATTAAAATAGTGTGTTGCTCCATCTGTGTTATCCTTTAGTTTTCCTGTTAATAATTTTTCTGCAATATCTAATGCTTTTGCGTAAGATTCATTTTCTTTTGTTGCACTCATCATTCTATTATAATTTTCATCTTTTTTATCATTATATACAGTAAATGCATAAGGTTTAAGTATAACACTTTTAATACCCTCAAAATCTTTTGTTTTATATTTAGGCAAATTAGAGCGATATCTGTTTAAAATAACATTTCCTACAGCAATCATTCCTTCTTCACCTTGATTAGCCGCTTCTCCAAATATTGTTCTTGCTAATATTTCTTTATCTTTTGGTTTTGCTTTAATTATAATATCTAATGTTTGCTCATCAAGAGTTGGCTGTATCATTTTTTTAATTAACGCAAGATTTGACATATTAATTTTGTGTAAATAAATCCAACATTTGACTAGACAAACCACTGCTATTGCTAGAAGGAGAAGTTGAATACTTTTTAGGGTCATATGTTTTTCCAAATATATCTGATTCTATAGTATCAAAATTTGATTTTCTTAATTCAAGTATTGCTATTCTTGCCATTTCGTTTTCTTTTTGTATTAATTCATTAATATGTTGACGTTTTAAATTTGGACTATAAATGGTATTTGTTCCCGGAATAAATTTACTCATTTTTATTTCTGCTCTAGCCTTTCTAGATTTAGCTAAATTTCCTGCAACAGAAGATAAAAATGGAGATATTCCTAATAACTCTTGTACTTCTTTAATACTTAATTCATCCGACAAATTTAATACTTGCCTTAAATCTTTTTCAGATAAATTTTTCATATTTTTAATTTTATCTGCTCTATTTTTTATTTCGTAAAACGTTTTAATATTTTTACTATTTTTAATAGGGGCCTGCACTCTAAATCGTCTAGTAATAATAGACCAAGGCTGTCTTGCTAAATCTGCTCTGTCTCCTCTTTGAGTAGGTAACTCCCCAAAATTTTCATCATCCCATATCATTGCATCTAGTATATCTAAAGGATAACTTGCAAGACCAGTAAAATAAGAATTAACCATGTAATCTAATAAGATAGGTGATATTACCATTCCCATTTTTCCATCTCCTCGTAAAGCAACTCCTTCACTTCCTGTTATTTTATATAGAAATTCTGTAAATTGAATTACACTTTCTCTTGTATTTGATTTATATTGAAGTCTAGTTTCTCGTTTTGAAAATCCTACTGGGCTAATAGGGTCTCCCTGCCAGTTAGTATTTGTAAACATTGATACCCAAGGATTTGCTAAAGTAGGCATTGCTAATCCCGGCATCATTATTCCTAATGAATGATACATATATTGAGTTGCTACTCCCGGACTTGTTGTATAAACACCTTCAAGCATAGCTGTTGCAATATTTGCAAACAATCCAAAATCATAAGGTTTTGGTATTGCTATAAATTCTTCTACTTTTCTTGTACCATCTTCATGTAAATGAGAGCCATCACCTCTATCTTTTACATAAAAAGGAAAAAGATAGTTAAGCATTTTAACTTCATCTGGAACATCTCGATATTCTCTGTATTCATGATTAAGATTCCATAATACTATTTCTGGAGCAACTATACCCCCACCAATTATAAGAGCAGATTTTTTTGGTTGTTCTCTAAGTACTCTAGCACCTCTATAAAAACCTTGTAAGCCTGCATTAAAAAACATTGTTAAAGCAGAATAATTTTGTAGTATTTTACTTGAGCCTTTCATAGCAAAATCAGTAGATACTTCTCGACCCATAAAAGCAGAGCCAATAGAACTTATTCCAGATTTTTTTGCAAAATTATATTCAGCTAATCTAGATGCATACTCAATACGACCTATAAAATCTGTATATTTTTTAAAACCTTTTCCAAAATAATTAAATCCTAAATAATTTAAATTTTTTTTATACCATGAAACAGAACTACTTTTACCATATCTTTCAATTTCTGCTACAGCTACATTTGGATTCCATTCTGTTTCACCTCTAGTTGTAAATCCCAAACCATTTACTTGAGCCATTCTAAACCCATTATTTCTTCTATAAGCATTGACAACTTTTTTCATATTGCTTCCATTTTTATTGCCAGTATAGGTTAAACCAAAACCTTTAAGGCTACTAAACAAAGGTATAAATCCAAATGCTGAATTTACTGTTGCTGTCATTGAATCACGAAGAAAGTTAAATGCAACAAATGGAGGAGAATATGTAATTGCTTTTGCAGGCAATCTAGATATGTATTTTATATATCCTAATGCTTTTGTAAAAGCTGTTGGATGAGATATTTCTTCAAATGTATTTTTCATTAACTGAGAGTTAATATTATAATACGTTGGCTTTCCATTATTCCATACAACATCTACTACTTTTCCATCAGCACCTTTTTCTCGAAAAGAATTTTTAAGAACTGTTGCAGTAAATTTTTTATCTGCTTCTCCTAAACCTTTAGGTTTACCTGTTGCCGGGTCTATTTCAAATTTTATATTTAATTTTTGTAATTCTTTTACAGCATTTTCAGTTACAGCAGTTTCATATGTAGCTTTAGTTTCTGTTGGAGTAGCAATGTATGTTTTATCAATTATTTTTTTTCTATCCGCATCATCTAATAATTTATAAAAAGCTTTATTTCTTTCATTTATATCCATAGCTCTATAAGTTAAAGTAACATAATCAATTATAGAAGCATACAAAGGATTTATTTTATTAGTTGAACTTCTTTTTAAACCAATTTTAGCTTTTCTTTTACCTGCATCTCCAATACCTGTTTTAAGTTTTGAGCCAATTAAATCATTTACTTCATCCATATTTTTTTGACCCCATAAAGGAATCCATCCATCTGAATGATTTTGTCTTATATATTTTACATCTTTTGCACTATACAAACCATTTTCATATTTTGCTTGTAGTAAATCATCAGTAAATTTTTTATATTTTTCTAGACCTGTTTTAAAATTTAAACCCGGTGTTCTTCCAGATTCTACATTATATCTATCTTTATATTGTTGACGAGTAAGGTCGCCATAATCTACCCATCGTTGTGCTACATCTCTATCTATAATAGTTTTTTCTTGTTTTGAAACATCTTTTATTTTATCATTTCTTTTCCATGTATTTAATTGTCTTTTTGCAAGAATATACATTAAAAAATTTTCACCTTCACCAACATCATCGTAAGGTTTTAAAATTTTTACAATACCTCCATCTTTTAATCCATTAGGACTTTCAATAAATTCTAATCTTTCATATCCTTTTTCATCTTTTACTAAACGTTGAAATAGTACTCCATTTTCTAAAGCATCTTCGGCTCTTGTTAAAGATGTTGCTTCTAATTTACTTAATATATAAGGACTCTGTGTAATAGGGTCTGTTCTAAAATCTCGTAAACCTTTTTCTGTTTGTAAAGGCCCAACAAAATCGGATTTAACTTGAGTATCAAATGCAGATTTTAAACCAGAAGGAGTTTGTTTAAAACCTAATAATACCTCACTAAAATTTTTATAAAAATTTCTGTTATCAAATAAAGATTGAAGATATTTTAATTTAGTATCACTAAATTTATTACCTGTCTCTCCTAAAATTTTAGCAGTTGTTTGAAGTCTTTTTGATTGTGCGGCTTCTACTGGTTTTTTTATTTTATCTGCTCTTGAAAATATTTTTAATTTTGACGAATCTAATTTAGGGTCTACATTTACATTTGTAACTGGTTTTAAACCGCTTGTTGCCTCTTTAATAGTAGAATAAGCAAAAAAACCACTTGGTAAAATACTTATACCTCCACCAATTAATCCAATTTGCCCTGCTCGTTTTAAATCAAATTTTCCTTTTTCTCTTACGCCAATTTCCATTTCAGATTTTTGGTTAAGTAAATCTGCACTTGCAAATATACTAGAATCAAAACCCACAGCAGAAGCTGTTGCTACAGCAGTTGCTTTTTTAACAGGAAATTTGTATGTTTGATTTATAATTTGTTTCTCAACAATATCTATTTGATTTTGAATTTGTTTTTTTGCTGAATCTGTTAATGTTTTATCTTTTAATTTGTCTTTTAAATATCCACTACCAAATTTTTTAGCGGCTGTTTTTGCGGCTATAGAACCAAAACCTGCACTAACTAAATTAGTAGGGTCTAAAATACCACTCCACAAATTAGAAAAAATTCCTTTTGCCCAACCTCTTCCTCCCTCTTCATAAAAATTAGGAAGTTTATTCCAATAATTTTGTAAGTACGCTAAATTAGCACGTTGTTTATTATCTAATTTTTTTATATCTATATACTCACTTGCTATACTTGCAATATTAGATTGTTTCCATGTTCTATCAGAAATAAATTCGTCAACAACATCTTTATCATCTTTGTATTTCATATCATACAAATTTTCATAGTATGATTTAGCTCTAGAAATTAAAGCTTTATCTTCATAAATAGTATCAAAAGAATATTTTTTAGAACCATCTTGCATTTCTGTACTGATTTCAAATGCATTATTAGGTAATGTATTTATTTTATTAGTAGGTTGAATTGGAGAATTATACCTATCTAGTGAACTAGCCATTGTACTCCTTATTGATTATAAGCTTCTATAACTTCTTCTGCTGTCATTGAATCATATTCTTTTCGAGTTAAATTTCCTAAAAACCCTTTAAATGGAGGTTTGTTACTAACTTTAAAAGGATAATTTTCTTTTATTGTTTCTCTCATTGGAACTGGTTCTTTAGGATTTTGTATTCTATCTAACTCTTCCTCCAAACGTTTTTTAGCATCTGGATTTTGAACAGTTTTTAATAGTTCAATAATTTCTTCTTCTCTATTTTTTTCAATAGGTTCTGAAGAAATTCCTTTTTCTTTATTTTCTCTAATAATTTTTAATTCATTTTCTAATCGTTTTTTTGCAGTTGTATTTTTAACAGTTTCTAATAGTTTAATAATTTCATCTTCTCTTGTTTCAATTTTTTCTTCTTCTATTACATCCCCATCATCATTAAATATTTCATCTTCATCTATTTCTATAGAACCTATAACAGCATCATCAATTTGTCTTTCTAAATTATCCATACCATCTGGTTTTTGAATAAATTGTCCTTGTTCAATTGCATCTGCTAATGCAGGGTCTTTTTCTCTAATTAATTTTACATAGTATTGAAAACTTTGAAGCCCATATTCATTTGAAAAATCTTGTAAATTTTTATGCATCATATAATTAAAAGCTTCAGTTGCATCAATTACATTATTATTAACTGCTAATTGCAGAGTATCATCTAATTGTCTATTAATGTGTGCGTTAGCTATATTTTTAATTCTTACTTCTTCATTAAGTGCTAATAAAGCTAAATCTCCAGATGTTATAAATTGACCTCTTTCATTTTCATATTCATTTGCTATAGCTGACCAGTTTTCTGATAACATATTATATCGTGGAGTGTCTTCATTATTTACTTGAAGATTACCACTTGAATCATACATACCTTCTATTCCTGCTTCTTGAATAATATCTGCTTTCTTTTGACTATTACGAGTATTTTTTACAGAGTCTGATATATCTGCTATAGGTCTTACGTTAAATAATCCCGGAGGAATAACAGCTCCTGTAAATGATGGTACAGCGTTTACTGTAGAATCCATTTCACCTGTTAAATTTATTTGTTGTTGATTTTGAGCTTCTACATTATCTGGAAAACTAGCAGGAAACGGGGATACAACAGTTTCACCTTCACCATCTCTTGCACCTTCAAATCCTGTTGATGCTAAAGATGTGCTTGTTAAAACTTTTGCCGCATTATCTTGAGCTTGTAATGCTCCATCTTGACCTGTTAAACCATTTAATGCTGTATTTTCTGTTTCTTTTTTAGTAGTATCTTTTTGATTTAAAATAATAAAATCTTGTTGTGTAGTTCCGTTAATATCTTCAGTCATAAACCAAGAAGGATTACCCCCATGATATTTGTCTAAATAAGAATTATATGTGTCTGTATTATATAATTGTGGTGCTAAAATATCAATTAGCTCTGGTTTCATCCCTTCAGATAATAATTGTGTTTTTAATCTTTTTTGTTCTGTTAATAAATCTGCCGCATCTTTCTCTGCATCAATTCGTGCTTGTGCCATATACACCCTTATAGCTGAAGCTTCTTGTGCTAAAAGTTTATCTTTCTCTTTTTGTGCGTCTGCTTTAGCTTCCATTTCGTCTACTCTAGCACCTATATATCCTTTTGCAAAAGACCTAACTTCCGGCTTACCTAAAAAATCCATTAATCCCATTATTCAGTCTCCTTTTTCATTAAACCAGAAGGTTCTTTTGCTTTTAATTCTGCTTTAACTTCTTCTGCAAATTTTTCTGCTTTGTTTTCTACTGTAGATGATTTAGTAGCATCTTCTTTTTCTACTTTAAATTTAGCAAATGATTTTCTAAATTTACTATTACCTTGGTCTCCCATAAATACTTTTATATTTGGTATTTCTGCTTTAACACCAATAGCCATAATTTGTTTAAATACTATTTCTGATAATAGTATAGCTACATCTGGATTCCATTTTCCTTCAGTAAATCCACTAAATAAAATCATTCTTGCAATTGCTTCTACAGGTATATCATTTTCTAAAAATGTAATAATTTGTTCTAGTAAATTTCTTTCATGCATTTTATCCCAAACATATTCAGAAGCTTGTTCTACATCTGTATATTCTGGAGCATGTTCCCAAGGGTAATTGCCGGGTGTATTAGTTAAACTTTGTCCGGGTATTGGTGCATCAAATGGATTTTCTATCATGTTAATTTCCTAAAGGTGGTATTGTTATATTAGTATAAGAATCTTTTCCAAATAATCTTTTTTCCCACATTGCTAAAGTCATATCATGATTTGCCATTTCTATTTCTTTTGCATCTCCTGTTGGAGAAGGAGAATATAAACCCATATTTATATTAGAAAAATTTGGCATTACAGGAGAACCTGCAGGGCCTTTGTCTTTACCACCAAAAGCAGATTCTAAACCTTTACCTAATAGTTTCATTCCTACACTTTTTATTATTTCTGTAAACATATATTATCTCCTATTTAAACATTCCTGCCGCAAATCTACCAAGTAATTGAAATAAACTATCTCTTGATGCTTGGTCATTTATATCAAATGCTGTTTGTCTTTCTAATGCCGCCGATGCCATATTATGTGCTCTATTAAGAGAGTTTTGTGCCGCTTCATTTGTCCATGATGCTTCATCTCTCCATTGTTGCCATAAAGAAGACATGGCAAAATTTGATATACCTAATAAATTTTGTGCGTTAGTTTGATTTGCCGCATTTACTGATGCTGTGTTTGCTGTATTAATATTTCTTCTCCAGTTAGCATTTGACTGGTCGATTACTTGTTGATTCTGTACATTAAATCTTTCACGTTGGTCAGTAAGTTGTGAATTAAATTGATTTATAGCCGCTTCTGTTTGTGCATTAGCTTGTGATACACCAGTTGCATTATTTGCATTTTGTGCAGATATTTTATTTGATTCTGATGTAGCAAATTGATTCATAGCATCAGCACGTTGTGCATTTGCTGTACTAACATTACTAGATAAATTTTTATAAAATTGGTCTACTTGATTTGTACTAGTAGCATTAAATTGTGATGCCGCATTATTTGCCGCTTGGTCACTAAACAATTGTGCCTGTCTTGATTGTAAATTTTGTAAGTTAGCTTGTTGATTATTACTAAGATTAGCCATATCCATTTGTAAGTAGGATTGTGCATTAAGAACTGCTGACTGCTGTCTATTATTAAGATTTTGAAAAATCATATCTTTATAAGTAGCCGCATCTGCCGCCGCAATAGGTGTTGCAGATTCCATAATACCTTGAGCCATAGCTTCTGCATACATACTAGAAGCACCAAGACCTCTCTTAGCCATATTAGCTTCAACTAATTTTTGTGCACCTAAAGCCCATGATGGTAAATTTTTACCTTGTGAAACTGCATCTGTAACTTGTTGTTGTAATCCTGCAAGTTGTCCTTGAACAGTTGCATCAGAAGTAATAGCACCTTGTTGTGCTGTCATAGGTGCAGTAACTGTACCTTGTGCCGCAGTCATAGTAGGAGCTGTGCCTACCGTAGTAGCAGTATAGTTAGCCGCCGCTTGTGTTGCAGGGTTAGCTACTTGTTGAGATGCTACAGGTGTAGTTGCAGTTGCACCATAAGCAGTTGCCGCAGGAACTGTTGCTACCGGTGCTGTTGTAGATACACCTTGTGTACCTAGCAATTCATTCGTTTGTACGTTTTGTGCAACAGGAGATATTGCAGTACCTTGAGGTAATAAAGGATTAACAGCTTGTTGTTTTGCTAACTTTAATACGTCTTGTGATACTCCAGATTGTGGACTTGCAACAACACCTGTTGGTAATTGCACTGCGGGAATAACTTGTGTTGTTGGAGTTGTAGCTGTTGTTTTATGTCCTGCTTGATGTGCCATAGTTATTTTCCTTGCCTATTGTACTTTTTAAAGTTTAATCTTTTTGATTTATTTTTAGGTTTACTCCTTGATGAGTTACCTATTGAAGTTCTTTTCTTTACTGGTGTAAAGTATGTATTATCTTGTTTTATAGCCATTATTTCGCTGTTACCGGTACACCCTCTGATGATACAAACGGGTGTTCTGCAAATGCCATGTAGACATATGTCACTCCATCTGTGTTAAAATCATCTCTTGAGTTTCTTAATTTAAAACCATTAGAAAGAAAATCAACTTTTTTATCCGTGTCATCAGTACCACTTGTGTTTGCAAATAATGCTATTTGTGTTGGGTTTGTTGTATCTCTTTTATTATCTACTATTGCCCAACTTCCACCACTTGTTGATGACCTTTTTGTCATTATCCAAGCAGGTTCAAATCCTGTGTAAACAAATGGCCCATCAAAATCAGCCGAAGATGAAGTACCATTACCTACATATTTACCAAATTTACTGTAGCCTTGTATTTCTGTAAAGCAATAAGCTATATACTCAACACCACTTCCATTAGAGCCTCCACTATTTCCTACAGTAAACACAGTGCTAGTTGCATCAGTGTCATGCCACATATTAGCATCATCTATTGCCGCATTTGTTCCATCTAAATTCATCCAATGAGTACCACCACCTATTGCTTTAAAATAAGAATACCACTCGTTTGAATTTAATCCCTTATTAATAATAACATCTGGTACTGCTCCTAATCCATGTCCATAAGTTGCTCCTGCTGAACCAGTTCCTGTTCTTTTAACTATACTAAATCCTGCTGTGCTATTTACTTGAACAGTAGAATCTTGAGAGCCATTAGTATCAGTTGATGTCGTTCCACCATTAGCTTTCCATTGCCAAGCTACATAGGTAGTAGTATTATTATTAAAATTTGTATCTGTACCCACCGAAAAACCATCTGAATTAAAAGCGGTAATTCCATTAGATTTTGTTGCCTCTGCGTCTGTATCATTAACTACTAATGCTTTTGATGCTCCTCTTGAAGAATCTATTGCATGATGATTTTGCCCATCACCATCTCTTCTTTTAGTCCAAATCCAATCTGGCTGTAAATCTAAATTACCATCATTTGTAATAGATTGAGTACTTCCATTACCTGTCCATAAAGCCGTTTGAAAATATGCTGATGGGTCGTCTATTGTTGTATAAGCCATTATCCGTACTCCGCTAAGTTCTTCGTGCATAGTGCATAAAATCCACTAGGCACTGAGTATTCAAAACTGCCATATCCGTTAGCATCTGCATTACTACTTGATATGGAAAAAGGTGGATTACCATAATTCCAAATTGATTCATCTCCACCACCACCACTTTGACTATTATCATATCCTAAAAGAAATGGACAAACATTTGCATCAAGTGTCCATGATAATTGTTGGTTTGAATTACCTGCGGGGTCGCCACTATTTATCCAAGTGCCATTTCTACCTAACCATAATTTTCTATTATCACAATCCAAAGCATACATAACAATATCATTATCCGAAAAGTCTGGCCAACCTGTATTTGTATTAGTTATTGTTCCAAGATTATTTGTACCTTGATTATTAGTGCTACCAGACATTTCAAAACCTGCCGCCATTTTAGTACCTTGAGCACCTTGTTGATTAAGATTAATTGTATCAGTAATTCCTATCATTGGATAATCATTATCACTTGGCCCATTTAAAAATAACTCAGCATACCATTTTCCATTTATTGGCATTATTGTAGCCGCCGCTCCTGCACTATTAGTAGAGCCATGTTCATACTGTTGTAAATTTCCCTCTCGTAATTCTGGATGAGTTCTTGCTGTTAAAGGATTTAAAGTAGCAAAATTATTTGTAGGTGTATCTGTTGTAACATCTACTGAAGTTAAATTAGTTACTCCCCAATGATTATCTTCTCCACTTGTGTCTGCACCTATACCACTTGAGTTTGCACTTGTACCTGTTTGTTTAAATTGTAAGTATGTATCATTAGTAGAACCAAAACTACCTGTAAATTCTTTTGGAACCCAAACACCATTAGAATTTGTTTCACCAAAATCACTTGGACTTAATGCTTGATTACCTATGTAATACCATTCTGAAACATAAAAATCACCTGCTGAACTTTGTCCTAATATTTTATGTGTAGCACTATTTCCTATAATAGATTCTTCATTTTGGTCTGGATAGTCTTCAGTTGAAAAAGAAGTTTCTTGAACTCCATTAACATAAATTTTTACTCTATTGCTTGCTGTACCTTGGGTTGAATCATAAACTAAAACTATATGATACCATGCACTAGGGTCACGAAATAATCTATTAGTTACTAATTCTGCTTGGTCTGCACCACCATCATAAAATCTAAATCGTAATGTATCATCTCCATTAAATCTTATATAAGTGCTATTACTGCCTGCAATAGAATATATTAAATGATTTTCATCACTTATATTGCCTCTTTTAGCCCAACAAGACACAGTATGCTTTTTTCTTTCTGCTGAAACTCCTGTAAATGTTTTAGTCAATTCATGTCCAAAACCTACTCTAACAGAATTACTTATCTCGTAACCTGTAGGTTTACCATCACCACCTACTACTGGAAATACCATATTATGCCTTTACTGGAAATTCGCCTAGTGGTCTTGAAGTTACTCCATCTGTTGTTGTATAAGTAAACAAAGCGGCTAACGCATCAACATCACTAGCATTATCTATTTGTGTTTGCATAGAGTTACATTTAGTTCTCACACTTGCTCTCCAAGTCTTCCAACCAC
>Ga0208919_1001252_pt1 | contig 14993 bp, 22 predicted proteins | sample 4_EtaG_FD_184076 | JGI IMG/M metagenome (GOLD analysis project Ga0208919, IMG submission 184076) | Marine viral communities from the Subarctic Pacific Ocean - 4_ETSP_OMZ_AT15127 metaG (SPAdes) (version 3) | ecosystem: Environmental > Aquatic > Marine > Oceanic | place: Pacific Ocean | collected...
ACGCAATCCATTGCCGTAGATGGGCAATCCGTTGTCACGGGCGATATTCCGCTCGCTACGCACAAGTTTACAGCGATGAAAGTCGGCACCGCTGCCACAGACAGCCTATCACTGGGTCAGGCGCAGGCTGAGGCGTTTGTGTGGTGCGGTACAGCGGGCGGAAGCGCTGATGCTATAACCTTATCGCCCTCGCCTGCGATCACCGCTTACGCGGCAGGACAGCGCTTTGTGTGGATGGCGAGCGGTAGCACCAATACGGGGGCTACCACCGTCGCTATTTCCGGCTTGAGCACGATTGCGCTGCAAGACAATGGAGCGGCGTTGACGGCGGGCCAGCACGCGGCTGGCAAGATGTTTATGGGCATTTTGAATACCACCAGCACTGTCCAAATCATGCAAGTCCAGGTGAGCGGTACAGATCCACTCATTATTTCAAGCTTGACTGTGACCGGCGATGCCACCATCGGCGATGATTTGACGTTGTTATCTGATGCGTCAATTTTAGGATTTGGCGAAAACACTGACGTTACGCTCACGCATGTGCATGACACTGGGCTGTTGCTTAACAGCACCCGCCAGCTTCAATTTAACGACGCAAGCCAATATATCAATGCCCCTTCCGCGACGGTATTAGATATTAACGCCACGGATGAAATCGAGTTAAATGCGACCGCCGTTGATATAAACGCCACATTAGACGTTTCCGGCAATTCAGTACTTGCATCCGTCGATGTTACCGGCGTTGCGACTGCCGCGACGTTCGAGCCTGATGGCGATACCTCGGCGGGCGATAATGCGGCGCTCGGGTATACCAGCGTTCTTGGAGCAATTTTAACGGGCCAAGGCTCGACCAACGACGTCACACTGGTGAATGATGCCGATGCTACGGTTATAGGCATTCCGACCGGCACCACTAACGTGACGATGGCCGGTGACTTGGCGGTGAGCGGCGGAATTACGGGTGCCACTTCGATCAATGGAAACCAGATTGGTACTCGTAATCTTATAATGAATGGCGAAATGCGGGTCGCACAAAGAGGAACGTCTGCTACTGGTATTGGAAACGGCGACAATGGCTACCATGTATGTGATCGATGGCGCGTCAATGAAGGGGGCACGATACAAGCAGAGGTCACAATGTCGCAAGATTCAGACGTTCCAGCGGGAAAAGGTTTTAGCAATTCGCTAAAACTTGATGTGACGACGGCTGAAAGTGCTGTCGCGGCTGACGAACGTTTTATGATTGACACCATAATTGAGGGGCAAGACCTTACGCAGTTAAACTATGGAACCTCCGACGCAGGGTCATTGACGTTATCTTTCTGGATCAAGAGTACAAAAACGGGCACATACTGCGTCGGCTTTTACAACGGCAGTCCAAGCACTGATAGAATTTTTACAAAAACCTATACCGTTAGTTCGTCAAATACCTGGGAAAAGAAAACACTGACTTGGGTGGGCGATACGGATAGTGACTCAGCATTTACTGATAGCAGTGCGGGTGCGCTGTGGATTCAGTGGTGGTTTATGGCTGGCTCCAACTTTACCGATGGCACACTTACCTCTGCGTGGGTAGATTTTGATGATGGAGTTTGGGCTGATGCGATGGTCAACGCATTCGATAGCACATCAAACAACGTTTATTTGACGGGCGTTCAGTTGGAAGCAGGAAGCACAGCAACAGAATACGAACATCGTACTTTCGGAGATGAGCTGCAACAGTGCCAGCGATATTTTTGCCGCACTTATGCTTACGGCACAGCGACGGGAACGGCGACCAATAATGGCTCACTCGCAAGTACAAGCCAAGCAGTCTCGACCTACGCGAGTGCAGGGACTTGGAGATTTCCGGTTGAAATGAGGGCCGCTCCTACTGTCACTCTTTACAGTACGCAAAACGCGGACACCACTGGAAAAGTTACCTCAGACACAACCGATGGTACGGGCCAAGCTACTATGATTTCAGCTACTTCAGTATTTATAAATAGAGCGAGTGATAGCTCGGGTGTTGGTAACAACAATTACATAAAAGCACACGCCGTCGCGACAGCGGATTTATAATATGAATATTACCTCAGCGAAATATTATACGTTACCCTATGCAGACAGCAACGAAGCCATCGAGATTGTATCCGATGGTAAAACGATGCACGTTCCATTAGATGCTAATAACGCCGATTATGCCGAAATTATGCGGCTTGTTGCGGCGGGTGAATTAACTATCGACGACGCCGATTAGGAGACAAATTATGAAATGGCTCATTGCTCGATTTAAGGAACCTTCTAGTTACGCCGCTGCCGGAGGTGCCGTGATGGGCGTTGGTATGTTGACGGGACAGAATTGGCTAATCATGCTGGGCATTGTTGGTGGTGTCGCTGGTTTCCTGCTAAAAGAAAAAGGTGTTATTTGATCTGATAGGCACCCGCGTTTCAAACGGCCATGCGCCTGCTGATTTCGATTTTTTTGTGCGTTGTCGGAGCTTCAGCTTTCGGACAAAGTACAAATACCATCACTTCCACAGTGACGGGTACGACTACGGTTGATCGAACGCCTCCAACCGCTTCCGCTCCGAATATCGTTCTCAATAATCAAGACGTTTGCTCATACCCCGCTTCCGCGGCAGTCCAGACACAGATTTTTGGATTTGCCGCTGGCACGACCGTTCGTGATAAAAACTGCGAACGCATAAAGCTCGCTCGTTCCTTGTACTTTATGGGGATGAAAGTCGCTGGTGTCTCGTTACTCTGCCAAGACAAACGTGTGTTCGAGGCTATGGAAATGGCCGGTACGCCATGTCCTTTTGAAGGAAAAATTGGCGCGGATTCCTTGGCGCTGTGGAAAGAAAACGCGGATAGGCGACCGGATAAAAAAGCGTATCGAAAAAGAGAGGCGGCTAAATCAACGGGCGACGAGGATGAAAAACCGAGTGGCTGGGTCAGAGGCCCAGGCGGTAGTGTCGTTTATTGTCAAGAAACAGGCGGGCGTCAGCGATGCGATTAGCCGTCGCTTTATTTTTCTTAGCTGCTTCTGCGTATGCTGATGAAATTGTGCTGACTCCAACTGTTTCAGAAAACCTACTTCCCGGCATTGCCGATTTCACACGTAGCGGTGACGCGACGATAACCGGTAACACGGGGTATTGCAGTCCTGGTGAAGCGTGTACGGGTGCTGCCGGAGGAACATATAGCACAACTGTCGATTTGACAGATGAAATGACGCAAGCAGAAATAAATGCAGGCTTCAATTTAGCGTATGGAGTGACTGTTGATTCGCATTCGAGCAATTCGGTTTTGCCAACGTGTGATCAAACCAGCGGAGATTGTCAGGATAATTTTAACCTGACGCTAACGCTGCAAGATGGCGAAACGGTCGTTCAACAATACGAGCATGAGTTTGTCCTTGATTATGCAGGACTGCGCGATTATGAATTTGAGCAGACTGTCGTGTCTAATTCATGGGTTGAATTGTCCATGCTGCTGGAACTATATGGTCAGGACGCTGGTTATCCTACGGGATTGTATGGGCCTCAATTCACCGATCCGTGGCTTACCGCCGGTTACGACGCCATTTCTTTTGTGCAAAGCCAAATCGTCGATGTCATTCAAGATGATATGGACGATGCTTTAGATTTCGTAGTGGAAGAAGTCATCGAGCCGGAGCCTGAAATTATTGTCGAGCCAGAAGAAACTTTTGTTGTTGATGCAGAAGAAATATTTAGCAACCCGGTTTTAAGTGAAATCGTGGGTACAGGTGACACAGTAACAGTGACTTTAACGGAAGCTGGTACGGGTAATATTGTTGATTCGTTTCAAGTCGATGTGCAGTCTGAAACTGTCACGACGCTGCCCGTCGTAGACGCATCGACGACAGATGCGAGTTCGGCACCAGCGGACGATTTATCGTCAATGGACAGCATGGACACGATGGGCTTTGAAGAACAGCCGGAAATGACGGTAGCAGAAGTGTTTGAGGAAATACCAGAGATGGAATCGGCGATGGCAGAGTTGGACACGATGGAGTCGGAGCCGGTGGCCGAGGTTGCCGAAGTTGCCGAAGTTGCCGAAGTTGCCGAAGTTGATGCGCCAGAAATGACTGAGCCGGAACCGGCTGAGGTTGAGATAGCCGAATCGGAGCCGGAAGCCGACTCCGCAGAACCGGAGATTGCGGAAAATGACAGCGCACCGGAGCCGACAGAAGCAGCGGAGCCGAATTTGGTAGCGTCCAGTTCCGATGAGGAGCCAGAGCCGGAAAAGGAAGCCAGCTCAGAAGACAAAGCAAAATCGAAAAAGCAGCGTATCGTCAAGAAAATAAGCACGCGAGTCATGGCGACGTTGAGCCAGAATTACGAAGCAGCGATGCAGGGCGCGGCTTTGAGCGTGATGAGAATGTCAGCGCCGACTTATAAGTCTGTTGAATTGCAAGATCTGGAAGATTGGTATCTTCCAGTCGAGTTTCATGGTGGAACGAATTATGATCATCCAGCGTCGATGTGGTTTTCAGCCCAAGCAAATCAAGACATGACTGAATTAGTGGAATTGCAATGGCAGAAATAGAATATTCTGGTATCAAGTTTTCCGGCAGCAAACTATTGCTGTTAGTGCCATTACTCGGCGCGATTGGCGGTGCAATATGGGGTGGCTTCGAGGCGTATGCGCGGTGGACGGCAATGGAAACGCAGATCAGCGAATATTCGGCTCCCGACTTATCCGGTATTGAACAAACGCTCGCTGTTTTTGAGAAAGAAAATGATGCTGTGGAGCAGCTAGTGGAACAGTTCAAAGATCTTTTGGGAGATATGCGCTCCGATCTGAGCGATATGAAGCTAGAATTAAAGGATGACATCACGGAAGTCTTCAAAAACATAGATCGGCAGGAAGGTAGAAATCGCAACAATGTCGAGGACGTGCGCGATTTAATCAATGCGTTTGAACTGCGCGTTGACAACAAAGTGACGAAGCTCGATGAACAGATTGACACACTGGAGGAAAAGCTGGATCAACGCATTAAAGCCGCATTGGAAAACCCACTGGCAAAATAATGGCGAAAAAACAACTAAATCCCTATGTTTACACAGCGACGCTCGTACGCATTATCGACGCGGATACCCTCGACTGTGACATTGACCTTGGCTTTGATGTTTGGATACGCAAGCAGCGCGTCCGTTTCATGGGCATTGATACGCCGGAGTCGCGTACTCGAAATCTGGAGGAAAAGGCGCTTGGGCTAGCCGCGAAAGCGCGGGTAATCGAATTAGTGCCGGAAACGTTTTTGCTAGAGACATACAAATCGAAAGGCAAGTTTGGCCGTATTCTAGGGATTCCGATGACAGCAAAAAACCAAAGCGTGTGCGCGATCCTTATTAAAGAAGGTCATGCGCGAGAATATTTCGGCGGCAAAAAAGAGCCGTGGACATGATATTCTTACGCTTTGGCGTTGAGTGAGGAATCAGATGTACAAAGCTGTCGTTGACCACGGACAATTCTTTAGTAAAAAAGAACTGCAATGTCGGTGTGGGCAATATTGTGATTACGCTTGCCCGATGGACGCTGATTTTATTAAGCGACTAGACGATCTGCGCGAGCGGTATGGCAAATCTTTACGAGTCACTAGCGGATACCGTTGCCCACAGCACAATAGTTCGGTGTCCTCGACCGGAGCGAGCGGCCCTCATACAAGCGGCAAAGCAATAGATTTCGGGGTTGCGCGAGGCGATGGACATGCGTTGCTGGAGATTGCTATGAGTATGGGTTTTTCGGGAATTGGAATAGCTCAAAAAGGCTCTGGGCGATTCATTCATCTCGACGATTTGACCGCCGAAGAAACAAACAACATGCGGCCCTGGTTATGGAGCTATTAAATGTTCGGGCTTCAAAAGATCGCCTTGATGGTAATTTTATTCACGGCTTTTGCTGGAGCAGTCGGACTCGCCTACGTGCAATGGAAAAAATCAGTCATCGAAGAAGCTGGAAACAAGGCGACGGCAGAGGCTTTTATGGAGCGAGACAATTTTGAAAGCGAACAGCACAGCGTTGCACTCGAAGAACTCGCCGCGCTCAGGGCGCGGATGGAATCCATTGAGTCTGAATTTAATAGTTTTGAAGAATTGCAAAAACTGGATTGGGATTCGGAACTGCAAACTGAGCCAGAAGATTTTGCTAATCGCGCTACTGTCGCAACTGAGCGCGTGTTCCACGCTAGGCAACAGTTACTTCAAGAGATTTTTAGTGAGTGAAGTGGCTTGCGAAACGCCTCCGGCTTATACGCCCGGAGTTTTAGAACCGGTGCAATGGAATGCCGTCGCCGGAATCCACGATAGAAAGTATATGGCGCTGACGGGTGATGATTATAAAACGCTAGCAAAAAATGGCGTAATTATGGAAAAAGCGCTGCGCCAGAGTCACAGCAGGACGGTGCATTACAAAGGTTGTATAGAGAGACATAATGACAAACGATACGAAAAAGCAGACGACAATGAGTAGTGGCATTTTGCTGCCGCAACTGCTGCTGAGCACGCTTTTTATCTGCGCGTATGCCGCACTGGTTTATGTGATTGTTATTGGAGATGTCGAAACGTCTGACAGTACAATGCCCGTTTTGTTGATCATCGTTGGAAGCCTCACGTCATCTATGACGTCGGTTATGTCTTTTTGGTTTGGTTCGTCGAGCGGCTCGAAAGAGAAATCGAGGAATGGCAAAGACGGCAATTAGCGTCTTGCATTCATTTCGAGACTAGCGGAAAATTATTTTACTCTGCTCCCCTCTCAGAGTGAGGTAGGCCGGATCGCTCCCCACCGGCCTACCTCGATTTTTCCAGCAATTCGATCAACCGCATAATCAGCTCAATGATTTCTTCATCTTCATCCGTATCGATTTCGATGATAATTTTAGCCATCTTGGACTTTATCCAGATCCCACTTCTCAATCGTCACGACGGTGCCTTGCTCGACCCGCTTTTTCGCCCGTTCCCATTTTACGGTAAGCGATATGTACTGCGGGCTGTCGTCCTTGATGACGTTTACGCGCTGCAGCGCATCGAGAATCAATTTTGCTGAGGCGGTGAGATTGTCGGGATCTGGTTCAACGCCGACACTTTTCCGCGTGATTGTGACATGGACGCCACGCATAGCTGAGTTCCGATTGCCGACTTGCTGTACGATCGACCATTCAAAATCTTTTTGTATTCTTTTTCGTTTTGCCCAGTGCATCCTCAACAACTGATTCTGACTCGGCGCAAGCGGCAACGTCATTTTCATGCTTTCCACCTTAATTTATAGCCGTGGCCGATGAACGCCTGAACCTCGGCAAACGTCAAACTCGGATGAAATTTTAGATATCCTTTCATGCCCATTCTCTCCTCAAAATCCTATGAAATTTACCGTCCTGCCTAAAGCTAATTAAGGCTGGCGGCGTTGATTCGTTCATTTTGTAAGCGAGATCTTCAAGCGTGCCTTCAAAAAAACTTATTTCTGGCACTCCCGCGCTGCTCGCTATTGTCACCAAGGATATTCTCGCTTTTTCACCAGCATAACCGTCGTGACAAATAGTTAAATATTCATTAATCGGTTTGTCGGATAACGCGCCGTAATACGTTACCCGTAGCATTTCCTTGCCGCTGGCGCGGCTTGTATGTCTGCGCCATTGCCAATCTGTAATATCCATCTCGGTCGTATCCAGACCCATGATGTCATCATCATGCAGTCTATGTTTCAACGGTGGTGGCGGTGGAAATGGCTCGCCGCAAGCAGCGCACTCTTTAGCGGATATGTGATTAAGCTCTTTACAGCTTTCACAAACTTTAACCGGCGCTTCGCCGTCGCCTTTTCCGGTGGCCTTTTTCGGATTGACCGCTGTGATCGGGCCATGCGTTTGCACGACTCCAGCAAAGTCGAGTACTAGGCAATGATCGGTATGAGATTTAGGCCGCATTCCTCGACCCGCCATTTGTACATAGAGTCCGGTGGATAGCGTGGGACGCAGCATTGCAATTAAATCAAGGTCGGGATGGTCAAAGCCTGTGGTCAGCACGTTTGCATTGGTGATCGCTTTAATTTTTCCTGCCTTAAAATCAGCAACAATACGTTCGCGCTCCGCTTTCGGCGTTGTGCCAACAATCGTTGCAGCCGTAATGCCTCGCTCGATTAAAGCATCAGCGACGTTATGCGCGTGTTGCACGCCAGCGCAGAAAAACAGCCATGACCGGCGGTCGCCAGCGAGCTTGATCACCTCGTCAACCGTTGCAACGTTGTTGTGTTCGGTGTCTACAGCCTCTTGCAATTCGCTTTCGATGTATTCGCCGCCGCGCTTGTGTACGCCTTCGACGGATAAAGCATGATCAGTGAGTTTTGAACGCAGCGGTGCGAGATGCTTTTTGTAAATCAATTCCTCGATGCTCACGGGCGAAATGATCGCTGAAAATAACGCGGGCGGATCGGTGATGTAACCGTGGCCCATCCTGTACGGCGTGGCGGTTAAGCCGATCACGCGCAACGCTGGATTGATGCGAGTCAAATTATCGATTAGCTTTCGATAGCCGCCCTCCTGCTTGTGGCTGACTAAATGGCATTCATCAATCAGGACTAAATCGACATGACCGATTTGGTCAGCTTTATTGCGTACCGATTGAATACCAGCAAACGTTATCGGCTCCCCAATGTCGCGCTGATTCATCCCTGCCGAGTAAATGCCGAGCGGCGCTTCCGGCCAATGTTGCCGCATCTTGTTAGCGTTTTGCTCGATCAATTCCTTGACGTGCGTAAGCATCAGGATGCGGGTTTCGGGCCATTGCTGGATCGCCTCTTTGCATAATTCCGCAACGATGTGGCTTTTGCCAGAACCGGTTGGAAGCTCGATACACGGATGGCCTTCATGGACATCTGCAAACCACTTATAAAGTTGATCAATCGTTCGGCGTTGATAATCACGCAATATAATCATAATTAAATCTCCACTACTGTCGCGTCAAAAGTTTCCCGCAACAATTGGACATTTTCATCGGCGCACATATCGCCACCCGCAATCAATTCCTTGCTCGCAAAAACAAACGCATCGCCTTCGCCGTTGCGAATATCCTTGCCGTCGATGACATAAATAGCTTCGTGTGGGTTGGTGCTGTCCTTGATCTGCCACGGCACCAGATCGGGGTGAAGTACATGGCTCTCGCAGCCTGTTTTCTGAAAGTCGCCGGGGATGTTTTTAGCTTCGAAGCGAGCGCATGACCATGTGCCGTCATTTTCCGGCGTCGCATGGGCGCACGTTCGACAGTTCACTTCTTTTGTGAGTCGTTCTTTGTAGCAAAAGCTATGTGCCGCGCAGAATTTGCATTGTTTCCAACTCGGATCCGTTGATAACGGCGGTGGTATGCGCTCTGTTGTTGCAAGCCGCTGACCTCTCGCCAGTAAATTTTGAGCCGCTTGCTTATCAAATTTCACGCGCTCGGTGTAGATGCGGTCATCGTCTTTGCATACTGCGACGTAGAGCGCCCGTTCAATTTTAGCGCCGAGCATGTACAGCTGGACTTGCGCCCAGTGAATTGGCTTGGAATCTTTAACGCCCTTTTTGTTTACGTCATCAAATGATTTCTTGTTATGCGTTTTGATTTCTAAAACGTGGCGGGTTTTTGATGCGCCCGGAACGCCGGACTCAATAATGCCGTCCATTGATCCGCCGACATGCGATCCAAAATCGATAACTTTTTGATTGTCGCCCGTGTTCCTAACGTCAATGCCGATTGCTTTCAAATCTGCGACGACTATAGATTCTTCGTTCTGGCCGCGCCGGAATAATCGCCGGATGCGACCGGAAATTTTCTCGCGCACCGCCCAACGAAATGATAGCCATACCCAACGTTCGCAATGGTGACCTAGCGACGATGCGCCGAGGTGTAAGCGTGGCTCGTCCGGTTGCGCTGCATGATGCTCATCAATCGCAGCAACAATAGTGTTCATCGGTTCAGGTATTTTTGCCATGTAATTAAAGGCCGGTGGTTGTTAGCCACCGGCTCTCCTGTTGCTAGGCTCCGTTGGTGCTTTTCGACGCCCACGGCGGCGCTGACGCTGCGTTCTCGGCGGTTTTAGCCGTCGGTGGTGCTACGGGCGGCGCAGAGCCTTCGGTTGCGCGATAGCCTTTGACCTCGTTGCTGGGGCCATAGTTTGGGTCGTCACGCACCGACACCTTGATCGACAAATTACCTCCCAACAGTTGATCGGTGTCCTCAAGTTTCGTCAGGCCAATTGCTCGCATAATATTGCCAAGCTGCTGGTGCCCAATTTCCTCAGCTTTGGGGTTCGGGTTGCGAGTATTGAGGTTCGTCCACACGACTCGACCCTGGTATTCGGGGCCGGTCACATCGAACCGAACGGCGATGTAGTTTCCGGTTCCAGCTTTCGTTTCTTTGATGTCAGCGCCTGCAATCGCGGCGGTATACCAACCCGCCGGAATTGGATCAAAGTCGCGCTTTTCATCGGCGGGAATATTGTTAATATCGATTGGAGTTTCTAAAAATGCCATTATTTGGCCTCCTTTGTAATGGTAAATGATGCCCGTCCGGGCGAGGTTGTGATGCCGCCTAACAGCGGTGTTGTGATTTTTTCGTCGGCGTCTTTCCAGACAGACATATTGATTTCTGGCTTCCAGCGGAACAGGCTGGATAAATGCTCGGTTAGTCCTGCTTCCGCTGCGATCTCCTGCACACGGTCGCCGTCGACTTTGCGGTTCATGCGACCAACGATTTTCAGCTTGTAGCCGGTATCCGTTTCGACGGTCTCGGTGCCTTCCATATTTTCTGCAATGCCGATCAAAGACAGTAATTTATTTTCGGCATCGCGGCGACGCTCCACCGCCTCGCGCTCAGCTTGTTTTGCTTCGAGCCATTGCTGGCTACAGGTTTCAAGATCCATTATTTTCCTCCCAATTTTTCAAGAATGACGCCGAGGTCTGGCGCTTCCCAGGCATCCAGCTTGCCGCTCCGGTCTTTCGCTTGCCACAAACCATCGGAGTCGCACATGAGCGCCCGTTGCGATACGCCTTCTTCGTCTTTTTCAACCCGCATAGCGAGCATCAAATCGAAAAAATAAGGCAACGCTTGGCCGGTCTTATTACCTGGCATCGACGGGCTGTACATCATGCGACCCATTTCATCCTGAGCTTTTTCCAATTTGGCGGTCATCATTACGTGCTTATTCAAATCTCGGAATGACCGGATCAGTTCAGCCATCGTTGTTTGCATTTCGCCATACGCTTGGCGCGGGTCTTTGGCAATGGACTTCTCTTTCGACAAACATACTTCGGCAATTTCGCTGATGCTGTCGAGCGCGATAGTGTCGAATTGTTTTGCTTCGTCGCTGCTGAGTAACCAGCTGTATGCCTCGCGCAGCGCGTCCATCGAGGTGACTTCAATAAACGGAATGTCGTGTCCAACTATTGAAAGCAGACCGCCCTCGGCAGATAAGATTACTGGTTTTGGAAGTGTTGGGATCAGGCTTGTTTTGCCCGCGCCCGCCTGACCGTAGACCAGCAATTTTAGATTGCTGGCAGATACGGTGTTCGTGCTTTTAAGATTAATTGCCATTAGGTTTCCCCTGATTTCGTAGGCCAAAAGTAAGGCAAGTCGTCGGTTTCGCACCAACCAAATTGCCCGTAGTGTTGCGCGTCTTTGCGCAGTAAATTGCTGCGATGTGTGGCGTGAATTTCGCCGCCCCACCATTCTGGAAATAGCGGATTCCATATATATCCCGATGTGTAATCCATCGTGTTGTTAAATCCACGGTCTATCCATTCGGCAATGCACAAATCTTTGTATAGATGCAGCGCCTCGGTGCAGCCGCCCCACATCTTGACCGCAGGGTGGTTCTTCCAGCCGTCGCGCCGACCTTCGAGTACATTTAGAATTTGCATGGCCTCGACGCGCTGCTTGCCTAAACGCTTGTTGTCGAGGCATGCAACGCTGTCGTGCATATCTGGGTAGGGTAAAAATGTTTGCATATTTATATTTCCTGTTGATTAGATCGGGATTGCATCCCAGTCGATTGCGATTAAAATAAATACGACGCAGAGCAGAATCGACTGCCCTCGTGTCGGCGCTTTTGATGTCGGCGGAGCATCCGCCAAATATTTGTAGTCTGGTTTAATCATTGCGTTTCGCCTTAATTTTGTCGGCGGCGAAGGGCCGCAGATATGCTTTCGCGCCCTCGCCTAGAAGCCGCCCAAGCTCTCCCCACTTTTCTTCAGCGATGAGCGCTCGCACCTCCATCCCGACCGCGCTGTGATTTCGATAAGCATCTGGCCCCACGGCTTCCCAGATTAAATCAAGGTCAAGGTCTTCGATTTCCTCCTCTATCTCCTCCCTCATGTCCGAGTACTCCTCTTCGCGTCGAGCTGAGTGATAGTTTTCGCAGGCGGCATCGATGCTGTCTAAGAACGGATCTCGGTAAATTTCGTCGAGCAAATTGAGCGTCGGCGATTGAAATTTATTGATTGATGTCATTTCGTTTCTCCTTTTAACGCGGTCGGTTAATCCGGTTGCGTTATTGAGGTTAGATTATACAATGAATCTGTATATAATGTATACTCAAATGCAACATTAATTACATTGGAGGCTGAAATGTTGGCAATTAAACAAATAAAACAAAGGCTTAGGGACTCAAATCTTCGGAGAGTTGCGATTAAGTCAGGCGTGCATCCGGCCACGGTTTATCGATTTATGCGCGGCCAGGGAAAGCCGACGTACGAAACCGTAGAATTGCTCAGCAATTATCTGGAGCAGGAGCACGCGGCATGACGAAAATCACTGACATTTTCGGCGGGCCATTTGTGCCTGAAGCGGGGAAGCAGGTTGACCCGCCGGAAATTCAATTGGCAGATGCGATGCTATCGGCGGGCATCGAGCCGCCGGAGAATATTAAAATCGATGGAAAGGTGCATCGCTTTTCGACGAATGGGCGTAAGCGTGACGATTCGGGGTGGTACATCATTTTTCCAGATGCGCCGGTCGCGGGGCGGTTTGGCTGTTGGCGTGATCAGATTGATTGTGTTTTTAAGGCCGATATCGGTCGTGACTTGACACCAGCAGAAAGTATGGCGATTGTACGACGGCAAGCCGAGGCGACCGAAGAACGTGAGCGCGTGCGGACGAAAAAATCCGAGGTTGCAGCTAACACGGTCGAAAAAATCTGGAGCGAGGCGATTGCCGCTAGCCCTGATCATCCGTATCTAAAACGCAAAGGTATCGAGCCACACGGAGCAAGATTGACCGGCGACGGCCGTTTGATTGTGCCGCTTTATGACGGCTTTGATAATTTGACTTCTCTGCAATACATCTCCGAAACGGAAAAGCGTTACCATTCCGGTGGCACAACAAAAGGATGTTCGTGGTCGCTTGGAGAAAGAACTCCTGGGCCGATATTCGTCGCTGAAGGATTCGCGACTGCCGCGACGGTGCATGAAGTGAGCGGGCGCCCCTGTGTGATTGCTTACAGCGCAAACAATCTACCGATTATCGTCGGGTCATTACGTGGGTTTTACGGACAGACGCAGGACATTGTGATCGTGGCCGATAACGATGCCTCCGGTGTCGGGCGCAATAAAGCAGACGAGGCGAGCGCGAAGTACGGCGGGCGGATTGTCATGCCGCCAACCGAGGGTGATGCGAATGATTACTACAAATCGGGTGGCGATTTATCCGCGTTATTGTTTCCGCCCGTCGATGATTGGTTAGTCCAGGCGGATGCTTTTTCAAAACAACCTGCCCCAGTGAAATGGCAGATCAAAAACTGGCTGCAATCGGAAGCACTCGCCATGGTTCACGGCCCGTCCGGTAGCGGTAAAACGTTTATGGTGCTGGATATGGTGATGACGATAGCATCAAAAGGTGTTGTGGCTGAGTGGTTTGGAAATAAAGTACGACACGGCACGATTGTTTATCTGGCTGGCGAAGGCCACCACGGGCTACGGGGACGAGTTGCAGCGTGGAAACAACATAAAAATGTTAGCGAGCTAGATATGTGGCTATCGCGCCATGGTCTGGATCTGAACACGCCAGTGGGTTATCAAAAGACAAGCGATGCTATTCGCGCATTATCTAATTCGCCAGAAATTATTGTCGTGGATACCCTGCATCGATTTCTCGAAGGCGACGAAAATAGCGCAACGGATGCAAAAACGATGCTGGATGCCTGCTCTGCGCTGATTCAGGAGTTCAGTTGTAGCGTGATCCTCGTACATCACACGGGGGTATCGAGCGAGGCACAGCATCGAGGGCGTGGCTCAAGCGCGTGGCGCGGGGCATTGGATATTGAAATATCGGTTATTCCTGGCACGACTATCGAGATTGTGCAACGCAAGAGCAAGGATGCGGAGGAGGCTGCGCCAGTATTTGCGGAATTACAGTCGGTTCCTATTAATGGTTGGTTTGATGAGGACGGCGATCCATCGACCAGCGCAGTGCTGACTGAAGGACACGAGCCGGTAAAAGCCAAAAAGGATAGCCCGTTGGCGAAGCATCAGAAGATGTTCGAGCGAGCATGGTGGGCGGCTGGCGCTTTAATTGAAGACGATAAGCCTTATCTCGCTAAGGTGGCTTTGATCGACTTCTTGGAAAGCGAGGGTATATCGCTCGGCACAGCGAAAAATTATGCGAAGCCATCGTATGATCGCGGCCTTATTGCGATGCTGCAAAACGGTGAAATGATCACGGGATACAAAAAATCAGGATGGGTCATCGAAGATAATGTATGGGCGGCAGCTTTGATGGTGCGGCGCAATAATTGATAGGTACATTTGGTACATTTGGTACAAATGTACATTTTGTACAAATGTACCGATGGGGGGCAAAAAGCGCAGAAAAACGGTACAAACGGTACACACCCCCTTAGGGGTGTACCAAATGTACCATCTGCGTGCGGCGGATTTTATAGGAGTAAAAATAATGAAAATATACAAATTACAACCCCCCGGCGGGACAATATCCGCAGACAGCATAGATTGCTCGTATGACTAT
>Ga0208919_1001253_pt1 | contig 14986 bp, 24 predicted proteins | sample 4_EtaG_FD_184076 | JGI IMG/M metagenome (GOLD analysis project Ga0208919, IMG submission 184076) | Marine viral communities from the Subarctic Pacific Ocean - 4_ETSP_OMZ_AT15127 metaG (SPAdes) (version 3) | ecosystem: Environmental > Aquatic > Marine > Oceanic | place: Pacific Ocean | collected...
CCCTACATAAAAACTTACCCTCACTTTTAACAGGAGCAGATTTACCTGAGTTAGAATCGCCAACTAGAGCAGCACCTGTAAGAAGACAGTCACCTTTACTAGGTCAGTTACTTGGTATAAGATTAACTGAAAGAAGAACCCCTGCTGAAACAGAGCTTGTAAGATTAGGGTATGAAAACTATGAGATATTTCCTAGTACAGGAGATAAACTAACCGATGCCTTAGTTAAAAAAGAATTAGGTATTTTAGTACAAGATTCTGTGGGAGAGTTGGTTGATCGTAACTCCTACAAAGAATTATCAGAAGCTCAGAAACAAAATTTAATGGCTGATAAGCTAAAAGGTTTGAGAGATTTTGCTAAAGACATAGCTAAATTTAATGCCGAAAGCAAGTCAATTACAGAAGGTAAAGAGTTTACACCCTTTGAAAGAACTCAATATATGCGTTTGCCTAAGCGTACTAAAAAGTTAGCTGAAGAATACTTTCAAAATAACTATGGACAATCTGTAGCTGAGTCTAAAAAGTATTCTTTGGCTATTGAATTAGGTAGAAAGTTAGCAGACGTATATAGAGATTAATTATCTCCTATCTCCACTACCCCCTAGCACTCCACGTTCTTTTCTAGAGCGTAACTTATCTAAGTTGTTCTCCATTATCTTTCCAAGATTAACATCTAAATAATCAGCCAACATAGCACAGTACCATAGGACATCTCCTATCTCACCACTTAGGTCACCATCAATTTTTTTATCACGTATAATCTTCTTAACTTTATTAGCAACTTCTCCTGCTTCACCAACTAACCCTAGAGATAGATACTCTAGAGCTTTGTTAGCAGGAAAGATAGCAGTCTTCTTAGCTTCTTCTTGATACGTATTTGCAGTTATCATACTTCTATTTTTATCATTCATAAACTTCTTTACCTCTTCCTCTAGTTTCATATTTCTTAACCCTTTTTAAATTTACAAAGTAAGCAGAATCAAATCCTCTTTCCCACTCACGATGTTGCATAGTGTTTAGTGGGTAAGGGCTTTTCACCCTACCCTTTCTAAACGCTTGAACACCCTTCTCAAATTGTATTCTTAAAGGTGCATCATATTTAGACAGGAGATTACCCCTGTGGTCATGTCTTTTTAGCATTGTCCTTTTTCTCCTCTGTAGTTTCGTTCTGTTGAGGTTTAGTAAAATACTTCATAAGCATTTCTAACTTATCATTGTAGTCTGCTATTCTTCCAAGCTCAACTTCAATGACTGCTTGTATGTCTTGATGTTCTGCTTCACCAATTCCTGAAGGATTTGTTAGTAAAACTTCTACATTTGCTATGTGTTTATTAATTACCCCCACATAATAGGTTCTTGCTGCTCCAATTAATAGTTCTCTCATATTGTTTCTCCTTTCTATGTTGCTACAATATCCACTACCTCGCACACTCCTGCTGTACAAGCTAGTTCTTTACTTCCTGCTGTGCTGTCAATACCTTTCTCAAACTCAGAAAGTTTATACCAATCAACACTGCTAGGCATCTCTTTAAGTAGTTTTTTATACTGCTTCTTATCAATTGCTTGATAAGGAGCTTGTGCATAGGTATGGTCACTGTGTGGTAAGAAACTTATACCTGATATGTCATCAAAGTTTTCATACACCCACGCTCCAACCTTCAACCAATCATCTTCTTTAACAGATATAGTTACAGATGGTTTATGTTCACACCAATACTTTTGAAAGGTAGCCCATGTACGTAACTGGTCTATTGCTCCTAAGTCTGTATCTGCTCCTTCAGGTGCTTTCATAGGAAAGCTAAACACTGTAGTGCTGTCAGGCTTCATTACATCAGGTTCGTTAGGTATACCTGTTGACTTCATAAACTCTGTTAAAGGGTCTTTGTTGTCACCACGTACAGTACGAATGTAATACTCACTATATCTATTATGTATGCCACTTGCACTATCCACGAGTTGAGAAACTGTACCACTAGGTTTGACACAAGTGATGGCAGTTGATTGAGGTATACCCAATTGCTTTGCAAGTTTCTTGTTTGTTTCAATTGCTTTCTCCTTTAACTTAGTTAAGATATCACCTGCATATGTTTCATCATAAACATACTGACCATCTTCCATATAGATGGAGTTGTAACTATTAAATAATTTACTATCCATAATGCCTGTTAGTGATACACCTAATAACCTTTCTTCTTCTGTATTATCTTTCCATATCTTACGTAGATATTTAAAGTCAGTAAGAGTAGCTTGTAGTGTACCTAGTATTGTAGCCATCTCAACTTTTTCTAATAAAGTTTCTTCAGTATCCTCTGCTCTAACAACTACCTCAGATAGATTACAGAACTGATATGGTCTAAGTATAATCTCACTGCAAGGGTTACAACCAAATGCATGGTCTGTACTACGTCTTCCACTTTTACCTGCTTGGGCTTTAGCTGAGTCTCTATTAAATATACCACGCTCACCTGACTTGCTTTCAACAAGAGCCAACCATTCACGCATAAATGTTTCCATACTTATCTTACCTTTGTATGCTACACTATTATTTGCTAATGCACGTTGACCTTCGTTCTCCCACCATTGACCTGACTTAGCGTGTCTCATTTGGTCATCACCTAAATTTGAAAGACTGATGAGGGCAGATCGCCTAACCCCACCAACGACTACTACCTCACCAATCTTACACATTATGTCGTGACATTCAATAGGATACAATCTTCTACCTGCTGCACCCTTAAATATCGCAACACAAAACCGATACAAATCTACAAGTGGTTCAGGACCTGATGCCCTACCACCAAATGTTTTTAACCTAGCACCTGCAGGTCTAACATCTTCTACATCAAACTCAGGTACTTGACCTACGTATAACATAGCAATAAGTTCTCTTACTGCTCTTGCCCAACCTGCTCTTGAATCTCCTACCTTAATAACTGTAGTGCTGTCCTCAAAGTGTTCATTAACTATAGGTAGTTTGTCTACATTCTCTCTTTCAACAGAGAAACCTACACCTGTACCACACATAAGTATGTACATACACTCGTCAAAAGCACGAGGGCTATCGACAGGTAGATATGAACAATTATATCCTGCTACGTGACATTTATCTAGTGCCTTACCTGCTGTCATTAATGCTCTCATACTTGGCATTACATTTAAGCTAACAATATTTTCAAATAACTTTTCTTGTAAGCCTAGAGATAAATCTAAATTATGTTTTTTAGAAACGTGTGTTACCATATATTGTATGTATCTATCTACAGTCTCTGTCCATGTTTCCCTTCTACCCTCATCTTCTAGCCACCTAGCATATCTTGATAAGGCAATAAAGTTTTGATAATCAGTTGGTAGTTTACGTTCATTATTCATCTTTTATCTCCTGTGTTACTCTTATATTTTTAATATTAACTCCATCTATGTCGTGTATATATTCACGCATAGCATCTTGAAACTCTTCGGTGACATCTCCATCTGAGGGCATCATATAATCGTCAGGGTCAATGTCTATGCTAATAAACATCTTAACTTGTATTCGCATTTTGTATGCCTATTAATTTAGATAAGTACCACTGTGCTTTCTTTAAATCTTCTACACCATTTTTATATTTATATCTCCAAAGGTACTTCATTATATTGCCCTGTAAATAAAACTCAAAGCCTTCATTAGTTGCAGCTTCAATAGCATCAATACACTCAATACCTTTTTGATTATAATGAGGTGGATGATTTACCATATCAGAAAAGAAATCTTTATTTTCTTGGGTATCGTCAACCTCTGAGTCTTTTTCAAATTCAATTATTTCTTTTATACTTGCAGCCATTATGCATTACCCCCTGTCTTTGAATTAAAGTTTAGTTTGATTACATTACCTTGTTTACTTTCTATTGTCAAGGTATCTTTTGATTTATTTTCGTTAAAATCTTTTGTACTGTGGGCATACTCATCAAGCACATACATAAGTTCAGAGTCTTCTTGCATTAAAGGAATTACACTACACATCATTCTACATAGATGCCATAAGTCAGAAGTATCTTTTTTATTTAATGGGTTCTTACCTGATGTAGCTATATTAATAAGTACATTACCATCCCAATTATTATCAGGTGTTAGTAGAGGTGTTACTTGTATAAGAAAGTCTTCTTCTCTGAGTATCTTTGTATCAATCATGCTGTTCTCCTTTTCTTTCCTTTAAAAGCTATAAAACTTTTATGTTTAATTTTCTTTTTCTTTTTTTCTTTTAGCCAATCTTCAGGTATAATTCTATCGTAGTATCTAAAGCCATACTTAATGCACCAATCTGCGTAGTTAGACTTAGCTCCCTTACGTATCTTAGCTTTACTATTTGTAAATACAAATCGTATATCTAGTTCAGGGTGCTGTCGTTTAATACATATATGTTTACGTCTATCTATTACTAAGAACCTACCCTTAGTTTCAATTATAATACCATTAGGTAATATAAAGTCAGGGGTATAGGTGCGATATGCAAGGTCTTCCCACTCTATTTTAACTTTCTCATAAAGAAACTTTACTTTATGTTCTTTTAAATAGGTAGCTAGATTATCCTCTAGACCACTCCTATACCCATGTTTACGTGCTAATCTTCTAGCACTATAGGCTGACATTATACGTCTGCCCATATTTTTTTTGCTTCTATTTTCATTTTATTTCCCCAAGTCCACGAATCAAAGTTTGGATATATAAGAGAAGCTAACTCATATTTATCATTACTAATAGACAGAAATTTTTCTATACTAAAAGCTATTCTTTTAAGTTGTTTTTTGTATCTACCTAAATCTTTTAGTGTAAACTTCTTATAGTCTTTTGGAGTAGCAAAAAATAAGTCTACACCATTACTTGGGTATGCCATAGAATAGAATGCCATCTGTCTCTTCTGTGCTTCACTTGGTTGTGATGGCATTCGTGTAGTTGTTTTTAAATCTACAATAGTATTAGCAAATCTAAAGTCAATATAACCCATAAAAGGTATGGGCATATCTTCTAGTTGAACCTCAACTTTTTCTTGATATTGTTTTAGGTCTTTGTAATTAAAGTTTTCATCAATAACTTTACCAAATTTTTCTAATGTCTTCCTCTCTTTCTCTACTTTAACATCTTCTAGATTAAGCATAAAGTCTTCACACATAGACATAAACTTTGTGTCCAGTGAATCAAAATCAAACTTACCTGTCTCATACTTATCAGCCAACACAGCTTCCTGTACAATACCTCTGACTGCACCTGCTCCACTACCTGATTTAACACCAAACAAATACCTAGCTACCCACATAGGCATATCGCTTATGTAGGTATTCATACTGCTAGGTGAAAGATAGTTAATGTTGTGTACCTTAAAAGGGTTATTCTTTTTCATTAAAAAGGTATCTCATCATCGGTAACTTTAACAAACTCTTCTACAACTTTTGCATCTTCTTTGCTTATTACATCCTCAGTATTACCTGCTTTGTCTTTCCAAGCATTAAAGATATACACATTGTAGTTTTCAATCCATTGCATAAAGTCAGAGAAATGGTCTTGGTCTGCATCTACTATCTCTATAGTATCTTTATTAACAGTAGCTATAGGTATGTAGTAGGTGTTACCACTAGGTAATTTTCTTTCTTCACTACCTAATCCTATCTCGTGTTGTAAGGTAAGATGTTTCATAGAACCTATCTTAGCTATAGAATCACCCATAACCTTAAAGGCATCTCTATTATCTATCTCCCATATAAAAGGTAGGTTAGTAATTTCTGTTGTCTCATTACCATCAGCATCTACTACACTACTAGCAGATAGTGTGCCAATTAAAACTCGTACTCTCTTAATACTTTTTAAGAGTGCTTTAGTTTTATCAGGTAATGAAGCGTAGTCCTTAACGTAACCTGTAGGCTTACCACAGTTAAAGCCACCCATATTGTCTTTCAAATCTACATTAAGATTGTCAGACATAACAGTTTTAACATAGAAACCTCTGCCACCTTCTGGCTTTACAAACTTCTTGTACATAAATCTTTGTACATAAGGTCTGATTTTAACGTCAGAAGAATAGAAAACATTATTATTATTTAAATCATCTATTCTATAGACACCACCATTAACGATAGCAGCTTGGGTTTTCTTACCCTTAACTTCTATCTCTCCCATTATTGGGGAGTGTGATATTTTTAGTCGAGCAAGTTGAGAAGTCTGCTTACTCTGTGTCATATCTGCACCCATGCCCATCTGTTGAGCCATTGCAGAAAAGTTATTGGTATCAATTGTATTATTATCTAGCATATTTATATACTCCTTTTGTTGTGAATGTCTAGTTATATCAGGCAATGTCCTTCGTGTCAAGCCAATTATAACCTATTTTTGCTTCTAGTTCTAAAGGAACATTTAAATTAATATTAAATTGCTTGTCAACAATATCTTTAAGATTTATGTTGGTGTTTTTAATAATATTAATTACATCTTGTTCCTCTGTAGGGTGGATATCAATCACAATACTATCGTGTACAGTATTTACAATACAAGACTGCAACTTATCTAATTGTTTCTCAATATCCAACAATACCACAGGTACAATATCTGCTGTTGCAAATGATTGTACAGGAAAGTTCTTTATCTGCGTAAAGAAAGTCACAGAACCATTTGACCTTCTCTCCACAAGAGGAAATGCAAACTCTCTTCCTGATGGTGTTGTTATCTTGCGTGTATCTAGAGCTTCCTTAGCCAATCTGGAATGCCATAGTGCGATTCCTTTGTACTTTTGCGTGAACTGTCTATAATACGTTGCTTCAGCAGGTGACCTCCCAAACCCTGTAGCTCCGTAGAGTGGTGCGAATGTGTGGGCTTTCGCTTCTTGCCTACTAGTTTTCTGACCACTTTCAGAAATAACTTTCGCAGTGTAGCTATGTACGTCAAATCCATTATTAATCTCCTTCATTGCTGTTTCATCTTGTGACAAATATGCAGCAGTCCTAAACTCTAATTGTGCAAAGTCTGCTTCCATTATCTTGCCACCTTCCCATCTAGAAATAAATACTTTCTTAACAGGAAACGTGCCACCTCTAGGCATATTCTGCATATTAGGGTCTGCTCCACTAAACCTACCTGTAGCTGTCCTATGCTGTAATAGTCTTACGTGTAGTAGGTTATCTTGTTTTAAATTATTATCTATGCCCTCTATAAAAGAAGATAGGTAACTATCTAATGCTGACAAACGTATTGCCTTAGATAAAAATGTCTCAGCTTTCTTCATACCTTTCTGCCTAGCAATAGATGTAAGTAACTCTAGATTACCCTTAGATGTACTCCAACCATGTGCAGAAATCCACTTAGAGTTAGGTGCTGTAAACTTCATACCTGCTATCTCTCTCGTGTTTAGAAATAAATATCCTAATGTATTGCAAGTAGGACACCTATTCTCTTTAGCAAAAGGTGAGCCATCTTTTCTAATCTTTCGTATTCTTCCCTTGCCATCACATTCTTGACATCTTTTTGCCTTAGTCTTATAAAGTATACTAGAATGCTCTTGCACCTTCCTTCTGTACTCTTCGATGTGCATATGAGGGGATAGCTCAACAGTCCATTGTTGTTTATTCTTTGGTTTTCTACTATAGATTAGCCACGATAATTGTTCAGGACTATTTAAATTAAGAGGAGTGTCTCCCATAAAATCTCTAACTTCTGATTGTAAGAACTCTTCAATCTCTTTCTTCTCTTGGGTGAACTCGTCTTTAACACTATTTAACGTATCCACATCCACACAAAAACCAGTTCTATATATATTAGCCAAAGTAAGGGCAACACGATTAGTAAGAGTGACTGTACTATTAAGTCCACTGTATTCTTCGGTAGAAAGTTTATTAGTAATCTCATTATATAACTCCTGCGTAGCATGTAAGTCACTACTTAAATAAGAAGACAGTTCATCTGGTGGTATCTCATCTACACCCAACCCTTGTTTAAAGTATTCCTTTAATGTATCCTGCTTCTTTGTATCTAAGTTATATCTTTCAGCACACATCTCTAGTGACAATGCCTGTTTCTGTCCACGTTGTAATACATACTCGCCTAACATAGTATCAAACACAGCACCACTATAGGTAAAGTTTGATTCCCAAAGCCACATTAAATCGTGAACAATATTATGTCCAATAAGAACTGTAGTTTTATCTAGCAATTCTTGTATCTTTTCAAAGTAGGATACATCTTTATCCATTCTAAATAGATGCTCTTCTCCATCCTCTGATAATGTACCCACCATAATCAAACTATTGTCAGGTTCAAATGGGTCTAAGTGTAACTTACCCTCACGTTCAGTTACAGTATTTTCTACATCAAGTACTAACTTCATTATTTAAACTCCTAACTATTTCAATCGCACTATCTAAAGATATCTTAAACCACTCACATCTTTCTTCTTGGGCTATCCAACTAGCCTTTTCGTGTGCTATACTTTCAGCTTCTCTTCTATTGTCTACAGCTACAGCTAACTCTAACTTGTAATCTCTAAGAGGAGAAGATGTTTGATATCCTTTCAGTCTATCTTCTGCATCAACAGCCATACCTATCTTTACCCATCCTTTCCACGCAGGATTAGATATTATGTATATGTAGCCATCAATTATCTCATTAAATGAATGAGACATATTCTTTTTTATCTCTATTAATTTATCTGAATTATTCTTCTTAGTCAAGCCCATTTTTTCAAATGCTTTCCACATTCCTTCCTTTATATATGTAGGATGAAAGGGGTGTTTAGGATTGCCTAGTCTCATTCTCTTACCATTTATTGTAACCCTTGCCCTGTTCTCAAAGTATCCTTGTAGTGTGGGTGGGTGTAGTTTATCAAAGTTTTTCATGTTGTATACCTCGCTAATCTGTAATCAAGCTCACAATGCACACTTCCATGCCAACCTGATAGTTTGTTTTTAACTACGTTTAAGTGTCTTTGTGCATCCTCTTCGTCTTGTCCTTCGACTTGAGGGTTCTTAGCAATTAGTATCATTAAGTCTGCTTCAGCCGCTTTACCTGTTCTACTGCCTTCCATCATACTTTGATTCAATACTATCTTACCCTCAGCTTCTGCACTTAGCTGAGACATATACAAGACAGCACATTCGTACTGCTTTGCTATCTGTCTTGCATGTATTGCACAGGCTTTCAATGCTTCATCTGCCCTAGCAAAGCCTTGATAGGTAGCAAACTTATCACCCATATCTAATACAACTATATCAGGTTTAGCTGACTTAACGGCTGACTCAACCCAACCCATATCAAACATTGTCGAATCTTTTATTCGTATGTTATCTTTTATTCTAGCATAGGATTCCTGTGCTATAGCAGGGTTTTCTTTTACTTGATGTAGGTTCATACCTGTACCTGCTGTTAGATATCTTGCACCTACCCTGTGATATCCTTCTTCATTACAAAGAACAATACACTTAGCACCTTGCTCTGCAAACCCACCCGGACCTGCTATAAGACTAGCATGAAAGGATGTCTTACCTGTATTAGGTCTAGCACCTACCTCAATTAGATGTCCTGCATTAATACCTTCTACCTTTCTAGTTAAAGAGGGTATATTAAAAGTCCATCGTGCTTCTAAATCATTCTTAGCTAAGAGAGTTTCAATGCTGATGTCATCCCATTGTATATTCATACTTGGTGTGAAGTCATCTCCATACTGCTCTAGTAAGGCTCTCAGGGGTTCTAAAGAACTCTTAGACCCATTCACATAATCAAACCCTAAGTTTGCTATGTCCTCTCCTATAATCTGCTGGAACAGCTTAGATAAAACTTCCTTAGCTATATCACTACCTAGCTTCTGTTCCTTCTTGATGTTGCGAAATAAAGAACTATATGCACCCTTCTGTGCTGTAGTCATAGACGGATTGTTGGACATAAAGAGAGCTTCAATCTCATCAGGTGTCACAGTCCTATCATACTTAGTCATAGCATTATCTATAACTTCCTTTATCTTTCTTACATCTTTACTAAACAATCTATTAGGACATCTTGCTCCACGATGTTCTTCGTAGAACTCTCTATCCATTAAACTTCTTATTAATCCTAGTTCCATATTATCTCCTTCAAGTTATTAATATCAATTTCTTCTTCATACTTTAAGTCATCTGCTATACGTAGTACCATAGCTTTTTTAACCCAGCTTTGTAGTTCCTTTCTTATCTGTAATGTTTTCTGTAGTGCATCAGGGTCTAGTGCAACTACAACCTTATCAAAGTTATGACACAGGAATTTCTTATGTTCATCTAACAAGCTCGTACCTAGTAATGCTACCCCTGTAATGCCATGCTTGGCTACAGTACAAGCACTATAACAATCTTCAACAAGGACACAGCTATTGTCACCACCATCTCCCCCTTTACCATTCCATGCTACAAAAGGGTGTCTACTACTACCATACCTCTTCCATTTAGGTAGGCGATTATCAGTTGCCGCACCTACGGCATCTACAATTACACCTTTCTCACTATCTTTTATTAAGAATACTGCTCTGTCTTCTTTTATATCGTGTAAGCAGTAGTCTTTCCATATCTTTTCTTTCCACGATAAACCACCAATAGGATTTTTAAATATATCATCCTTAATTTTTACTACATATTCAGGTAGTACAAACTTCTTTTCTTTTACAGAGGTATCACTACATGACTTCTTTATTTGGTCTACAGTAAGACTTACTCTTCTTGTACCACTTACTGTACAACTAGCTTTGTAACAATTAAATATTACAGAACCCATATTATTAGTTACTGTAAAAGTATTTTTACCTTTACAAGAAGGACAATCCATTCTCTTGGTTGTACCTATGTCTAAGTCGATATCACTTAATATACTGTTTATGTCCATGTGATAACATCCTTTCTGTTAACAGAGTTAATATCATATTTTTAACTTAAAGGCAAGTACCTCATACGTAAATCTTTTCTAAGTGTGTCTGCACTTTTAATTATTCTTCGTGCAACTTTAGAAAATCTATACTTTGTGTATGGTATGTACTCCCCTCTAAATGGTTTTATTTGTGGTGCAATGTAGTCTTGAAAACCAAAGTCTTCCTTCTGTTGTTCAAGTGTATACAACAAACCTGCATCCCATTTAATATCTACATCATCCCAAGTTAATTCAAATACATCTTTGAACTCTAGTCTAGGTGGTTGAAGTTCGTATACTAACTGTGCAATTACACCCACATTCCTGTATTCAAATTTACTATATGAGTGTTGCAAAAATGCAACAACTTCAGCCCTTGTCCAAAGATTAGTATGCACGTTGCCAAGCAGTTTCATCTGACTCTAATACATAATCACTCCACACACTAGGTCTATCTGTATCAGAGTCTTTCTGTGGTGCAAACTTTAGTGAAGAGTGCAGGTGATGCATTAGTTCTTCAAGCATAGATATTTGTGCTAATGTAATATCCTTACAATCAAAGATATAATCTAATGTATCTTTTAATTTATTGTGTAGCCTAAGAAACTCCATACGTTGTTCTTCAGTTACAAGTATATCTTTATTGTCCAAGTTTACCTTGAATGTATTACTTACTTTTTTCTTTGTCATTATCTTTCTCCTTTTTTTGTTTAAGTTCGTTGCGTATTTTTTCTAGTCGTATCTTATGTTTAAGACTTCTTGCGTTCTTTTCCCTTATCCACTCAACAAGAAAGGCTTTATTATTATTAGTCATGCTACCATCCATTGAGGTTGTTGTGTGTATCTGTATCGTGCAAACCTAGCTTTGTCTGCTACATAGAAAGCACGATAGGCTTTGACAGGATAGAACTCATCAGTCTTTAGTTCATCCATTCCACTGAAACACTGTGGGTGTTTGGTTAGCTTACCTTGTGGTATGTATTTTCTACCTGCTAGTATAGAATGATAGTGCTTACTTGCTCCATGTGTTTTGTGATACCTATCTTCATACTCCCATAACATATCAGCATACAGATTAAAAGCAAAGTTAAAGTTTGCCATTGTCTCCATAGCCCATAGGGTACAAGGATGCTTCTGATGCACAGGTTTATATAAGTTCTTCTCCTCTGCATACTCAGGTGCATAATGCCATAGTGTAGTGCATAACATCTGTGCTTCTTCTAGTGGCATCTTGACTATGTGCTGGTCACACAGAGATTGTGCAATCTTTTTTGTTGTGTCTTCTATAATAAATCTATTCATATTCTTTCCTTTTTATTTTTATCAAATTTAATTTTACTATTATTTATACCTGTTATGATAACATCTGTGTGTGTATGACCCATAGTATGACCTACACCATGTCCTATGTCGTGTTGTTTTATATGACCATCTAGATAAACTACCTCTCCTATGATATCATGTATTGCCCAACCTTTCATATGTTTTATATGTGCATCTATAGCTTCTTCTAATGTATTACCTTGCACATATTCAACTCTAGTTCTTGGTTCATCTAGAACTGAATCATATCTACCATGAGCAACATAGACTACTGTATATTTATTCATAATGTATATCCCATCTGTAAAATATGTGGTCATCAATCCTTGTGATGTATGTCTTAGTACTCGCCCAAGAGGGTGTCACATAGTGTGCGTGGTAGTGTGTTGCACCCTCAACAAAGTCATCAAGGTTTCCATAGTACACTCCGTGTGCAACTGTTACTGCCTGTTCCCAAGCAAACTCCTCTTTAGGTTTGTCACTCTTGCCATCACAGTACCAACTAAACTGACACCTATTACGTACAGGGAAGTCTGTCTTCCAACTGTAGGTAGGTCCTTGTTTAACTACTTCACATACTGTGTTGGGGTATCTCTCGTCACGCACTCTGTTCATCACTACTTGTGCTACTGCTATCTGTCCAATCAAAGATTGGTTCTTAGCTTCGTGATATACGTTAAGTGCTAGGCACATCAATGCTTCAGCTATCATCTTCTTCTCCTCTTCATAGGTTTAAAGTTACCTTCTTGCCAATCCTTACGTTTGACCTGCCACTCTGCATCAGTCCAATGCGGCATAAGTTTAAAGTTGGCAACAGACATTCTGTGTGTGTCTTTATACACATTACCTGCTTCACGTATCCAAACCCATTTGCGTTTGGCTAGTACCCAAGTCTTTCTGTATCCACTACGTGGCAGTCTGCCTTGCCAATACACTTCATATAACTCAGCATCCTGCCATCTCTTAGCTTTAGGTTTAGTCCACGACATTATCATACTCCTTGATGTAATCAAACTCAACGATTGAATCTGGATAGGCTTCTTGTATTAAGTCTAAGCCATAGTTAAGTGCAGTACCTTTGTACTTGTAGTATGTTAAATGACCACGTAGAAATCGTACCATTGTCTTGTGTACGTTGTCTACTGTCGCACCTACTTCGTACTCATACAATTCATTTGTATCATCATATATCTGTGCTACAGATGAATTGGTTATTCTCTTTACAGGTTTGCTTATCATTATTTTATTCCTTTCATTATGTGTGCTATTACATCAACTGTCCAACCATTACCTAACATCTTATATCGTTGGCTATTGGACACGTGATTAGTGTAGTTGTCAGGTACAGTCTGCAATCGCTCACACTCTAATGGTGTTAGCTTTCTCCATTGCATACCCTCAACAACTACGTTGTCTTTAGTAAAGGTAGTCAAACAATTAGACTTATCTTTATCTCCTACCTCAAGTTGTTTAGTAAAAGGTAGGTCAAGTTGGTTGTCTTTACGTACACCATTCTCATCTAATCTACGATTAACAATCCTACCTATGGATTGAAGTGCTAATGTTTTCTTCTTAACACTAGTCAGATACTCAGAGCTACTACCACCTCTGCCTATAGCTTCTGTAAGACAGTTGGCTTTGTCAGTTGTAACATTCATCTTCTGTATCTTAGCTTCTTGGTTAGGGTTAAAGGTTACAATATCTGTAGCTACCTTCGGTTCTCTATGCCCACCCTGCATCGTGGTAAGTGTGGGTGCTTTCCCACTAGGTGAGTAGATACGTTTGATACTGTCAAAGCCTTTGATGTTGTCAGCTTCGCCCACTTGTACCATAGTACGTTGCTTACGTTGAATACTATTCCACCATACTGCTCCATTATATCTTGCAGTTATGCAATGTGACTTGCTATCTTTGTTAGTCATAGCATCATTAGCAATACCATCTTCTAGTATGTCCTGCAATACTATACCCTTGTCTTCTGTAGGTATATCAAAGGGTATGTTAGTCCAATACAATCTCTTTCTATTCTGTGCTGAGAATAAACTAGAGTTTATAGTGATAGGCTCAACACCTAGATACTTTGTAATAATGTCCTGACACTCTTGTTTCATAGGTACATTCTCCATAAGAAAGTACTTAGGTTTTAACTCATCTTTTAATCTAACAAACTCAAAGAATAACTTACTACGTGGGTCATCAAAGTCTAGCTGTTTACCTGCCACACTAAACCCTTGACAAGGTGAGCCACCCATCAGTAGGTCAATGCCACCTATAGGTAGCTTTGTATAGTCAACCTTTGTAACGTCACCTATCTGTACTGTGTCTGGATAGTTAGCTTGTGCAACTTTCATAGCATACTTGTCAATCTCAGATGCAAAGTATGTATCATACTCTATACCTGCTTTGTTGAGTGCTATCTGTCCACAAGACATACCATCAAATAAACTTAATACATTCATTATTTTATCTCCTTGTTATATAAAAATACTTTAACTTCTGTTACTTCAAAATCATCTTCATCATCTTGAAATTCTTTTTCTTTATGTGAGTTATATTCCTTCAGCCATTTATCAAAGTCATCTGTAACCCCCTCAAAAAATGTCTGACCAAAACCATCTACATAATGTATTACATACAAGTCCATTTACTTCTCCTCTATTGTATTGTCATTATCTCTACACACTTGTTTATGATATGTCAAACAGTCTTGAACTGAATGAATGTCTACATCATAACAATTGTCTATAAATTCCATAAAGTCTCCAAAATTTCCTAGCTTAT
>Ga0208919_1001254_pt1 | contig 14969 bp, 9 predicted proteins | sample 4_EtaG_FD_184076 | JGI IMG/M metagenome (GOLD analysis project Ga0208919, IMG submission 184076) | Marine viral communities from the Subarctic Pacific Ocean - 4_ETSP_OMZ_AT15127 metaG (SPAdes) (version 3) | ecosystem: Environmental > Aquatic > Marine > Oceanic | place: Pacific Ocean | collected...
CTCCGTCGCAACATTTACATTCAGCCGAGGGGCACGAAAGTTATTTGGATCCGCTGATAACATTTAATAACTTATACGAAGAGTGAGTAGAATATTATTAGGAGTCGTAGGGGTATTAGCTATAGCCCTATACTTTCTATGGAGCCAGAACTCGAGACTGGCTTCACTCAACCAAGCTTTTGAGTTGAGGGACCAAGAACAAAGAGCTGCGATAGAATCTTTGCAATCTGATTTTAAAGTGCAGACCGAAGGGCTACTAGCCATACAGTCACGCAACCAAGAAATAGAGGCAGAGATGTCTAGATACTTAGATATCTTCAAACGACACAATCTAAGTAAGCTAGCCGCAGCTAAACCCGGACTTATAGAAACTAGAGTAAACAATGGCACTAAAGATGTATTCGACAGTATTGAAGCAGACAGCCGTAGCATTGATCGTCTTAATGACGGTCTACAGTTGCAGCCTGATTCCTAAACAAGTAGACGTCATATCTAAACCAATAGATAGGCAGATAGCACAGCCTATGTTGCCTAGAGGTATAGATTTAAAAGAACCGTACTGGTATGTAGTATCTGAGAAGAACATCGATGAGTTCTTAGACAAATTAAAAAAAGAAGAAGGCAGAATTGTTTTTGTTGCTATGTCTATACCAGACTATGAGCTCATGTCTTACAATATGCAAGAACTTAAACGTTATATTAACGAACTCAAAGAGGTTGTTGTGTACTACAAGAAAGTTACAACCAAGGAGGTAAAATGAAGATATCGCAAGAAGGTATAGACTTAATAAAACACTTTGAGGGCTGCGAGCTAGAAAGTTATTTATGTTCTGCTGGGGTGTTAACAATAGGTTATGGCACAACTAAAAACGTAGTCGAAGGCATGAAGATATCGCAGCACCAAGCAGAAGAACTGTTAGCCAAGGACTTAGAGGAGTTTGAAGGATACGTCGAAGATCTTATTGACGTACCGTTAGAACAAAACCAGTTTGATGCTCTGGTAGCATGGACCTATAACCTAGGACCAACGAACTTAAAAACTTCTACGTTAAGAAAAGTTTTAAACAAAGGCGCGTACGACGACGTAGCAGAGCAAATAAAACGATGGAACAAGGCCAACGGTAAAGTTTTAAACGGTTTAGTACGCAGAAGAAACGCTGAAGCAGAACTTTTTGACGGTAACGACTGGCACGTTTATTCATAAAAATAGTGGCAGTAGAATAAATTTGCACATACAATAGAGAAAACTTAAACGAGAGACTATGCAGTTACAAGAGTCACTAAACATAGCAAAAGGTTTAGGTCGTTTTGAAGACGACCATATAGCTCACGTGGCAACGGGAGAAACCGTTGTGCCTAAAGGCATATTAGATGCTAACCCAGAGCTACGCAAAATGCTCCACGATCAGTTTAAAGAGCTTCAAGTCAACCCAGAAGAATTTGTAGTTGGTTCACCGGCTATGAAAATAAACCCTGCAACGGGTCAGCCAGAGTTCTTTTTAAAGAGTTTAACCAAAGGATTAGAAAAATTTGCAGAGAAGTCTGGCCTTAAAAAGCTGGGTAAAAAACTAGCGCCGTTAGCTCCCATAGCTGCTGCTTTTATACCGGGCGGACCAATAATATCTGGAGCTGTAGGGGCAGCAGCAAAAGGATTTTTAGGCGGAGAAAAACCAAAAGATTATGTTGCTGATGCAGCGTTAGGCGCAGGCATAGGCGCGTTAGCGCAAGGAGCTACAGAGGGGTTTACTAAAGAAGGGTTAAGTCCTTTTGTTAGTGGTCCTACTCCATCTGGCGGACCTCAATTAAAAACTTCTGTAGGTTCTCGTATTATAGAGGGACTTAAAACAGGAGGCATTGAAGGACTGAAAGATCAATTAATTATGTCAGACAGCCCTCTTGGAAAATTTTTACAAACAGAGGCTGGGCAAGAATTAGCCGGTAGATTAAAACTACAAGGACTAGGCGATACACTAGAAGACGCAAGCAAAGGTATTATAGGGTCAAACACAGCAGCTGCATTGTTTGGTGGCGACACAGGCGGTGGCGGAATCATGGGCGGCGGCACAGGCGGTGGCATGGGAGGATTAGGTGGCATAGCCACTTTAGCTCTTGTGAAGAAATTGCTAGATCAGCCAAGTAAAAGCCCAGAAGACATAGTGCCAACTGGGGTATCTGCTTTCGGTTATACACCAGAGCAAATGCAAAACATACCAAGTTACAGAATAGCTAATTTACAGCCCGCTTTAGTTGAAGGTGCACAATACGCAAACGTAAGCCCTGTTACAGCAGAAGAAGGCGGACTTTTAAAAGGGATTGCTAATATAAAAGGCTACGAAAAAGGCGGCATGGACGATGATGGTCCCGGAGACATAACACCAGCATTTTTAGAACCCGGCGAGTTTGTTATGACTAGGCCAGCCACTAGAGCATTGGGTTCAGAGAATCTATATAGATTAATGAAAATGGCAGAGAGTGTAGCGTAATGGCTAGTTATCTTGATCCAGTAACCACCCTGTCAGGAGTAGAGGACCCGTTTGCCGCTAAGATGCGTAGGGGCTTTTTAGAGTCCGCGTTTGATTTAGCTGCTACACCTACACCAATAGCTCAACAACAAATTGCTGGGCTAGATCCGTTACAGCAACAAGCTAGACAGTTAGCTGGCGGATTGGGTCAGTTTCAACCGTTTATACAACAAGCAGCAGGATTTTACGGTCCACAGGGAGCAAGAGACTTTTACAATCCGTACGAAGACGCAGTCGTACAACAAACAATAAGTGATTTAACAGAAAGATCTGGCATACAAGGTATAGCAGACAGAGCTGACGCTGTTAAAGCAGGCGCTTTTGGTGGTTCGCGTGGCAGACTCATGGAGTCAGAAAGGTTTAGAGCTTTAAATAGAGGGTTAGGAGAAGCCATAGGCGGTATACGATCAAGAGGGTTTGAAGGAGCAAGAGCCGCAGCGCAAGGGGCAGCTTCTGGTTTAGCTGGGCTAGCACAAACAGGACAAGCAGGATTAATAAATCAAATAGGAACATTAGGATCATTAGGTGGTTTAGGTAGAGGTATACAACAAGCAGGTTTTGACGCTACCTTTGATGCGGCTAGAAGAACTGCACTAGAGCCAAGACAAAGATTACAGACACTACAAGGTATGTTAAGTCTACTACCAAGAACACAAGCCTCTACAGTGTTTAGAGCAGCAGCCGGAACAGATCCAACAGCACAAGCATTAGGTCTTTTACGAGGCGGTGGACTAGGCGGAATACTAGGTTTCGAAGAAGGCACAGGACCAGAAGGCGTACCGCAAGTGCCTGAAGGTAAAAAGTTTGCTGGTCTAAGAGCCTTAGCTAAAGAAAGACCTGACGTGGTTAAAAAAATGGGTTACGAACAAGGCGGCGAAGTTTTTCCAGAGGATGAGGCATACAATTTTGTAGGCGGCACAGGGCCAGAAGGAGTGCCTTACCCGGTAAAGATGCAAGAAGGTGATTCTTCTAATACAACAGATAGCACAATAACTGGTTTTTTACGAAAATATAGTATTACTCCACATTTAATGGATGTAGATTTTTTTGAAGAGCCTTCTTTTGCTAAATGGGTTGATGCAACTAGAGCAGCAAATAAAGCAGGTTCTCCTATACCTTATGTGGCTCCTATGTTAAGTGATTCAATACAGGCTTTAAAAGTTGGCTACGATAGTTTTTTAAAAGAGTTTCAAGAACGAAGAACTCAAAAACAAGATAACGAAGCCGTAGCCATGATGCAAGAAGGCGGCATAGCGCCAGAGGTTTTTGAAGAGGGCGACGATGAAATAAACAACGCTCTTAATAAAATGGTAGATATGACAAGAGGAGTTGGGGGAACTGAAACCCCAATGGTAGAGATGCCAGAGGTTGACATAGAAACAGCTAGAGTTAAGTCTCCGGGAGGAAGTCAACAAGAATTTATTTCGTTAGTAAAAGAAAAAGAAGGTAATTTACAAGACGCTATAAAAATATTTTTAACAGAAAAGACAGAAGACGATAGTCCTCCTGCACAAATACAACAAGAGATACAGACTTTTGTAGACAAAGCAGAAGGCAGGTATAAAAAAGAAGTTGCTGATGCTGCTTTAAAATTAAACATAGACATAAACACCGATCAGGTTACTTTAATTACAGATGAGTTTGATAAAGAGATAGAAAGCATGTTTCCTAAACTAGCTTCTATGTTAGACGGAGAAGCCGCACAAAAAGTAGCTATGATGGAAAAGGGGGGAGAAGTAGATAATTCTGAAACCATAGAAAAACAAAAACAAATTGTAAAAGAACTTGAAGAGGCTTACGAAAGACAACTTCAAAGAGGAGACAGAGGAGCCCTTGGTGGTGGCACTAGCTACATAGATCAAGCTAAAGAAAAATTAGATCAAGCTAGAAAACGTTTAGAACAATTACAACAAGGGGTGTCTCCTTCAGATATTAGAGCCGGAGAAAAAACTCAAAAGGACCTACAAAAAGAAGCTGACGCAGCTGCGGCTAGGGGAGACTTTGACGACTTTGAGGCCACACCAAAAAAAGATGAAGGTCCTAAAGATACTCAAGACCCTATGGTTGCTACAAGAACTACAGAAGACATCATATCTCCGTACCTTCAAAACCTACAACAAGGAGCTAGAAGAATAGGAGACGCCGCTCTGCTTTCAGCTACTAATAAACAAGGCGGGCTAGCTGGCACTCTTGGAGTAATTGGTAAATCTAAATTAGCAGAAGAAAAAGCACGATCAACCGGGGACTTAGCTGCTATAAACGTTCTCGGTAGGGGCACGGGATCATCAGAGCAAGCGCGGAAAGAGTTAGGTATAGCATCTATAGTTCAAAAAGAATTAGAAGGCTCAAATATTTTTCCATATACTGATGAGGGGCTACCTAATCCACTATACAATAGAATGTTTCAAGATTTAATGAATTTCTATAAAAATCAACTAGGTGCCTAGTGTGTCACTTGAGGAACTACAACAGGGCTATCTAGACGGAGATCTTTCCAGAGAAGAGTATTTAAGACTCTTAGAAAATTTACGAGCCAACCCCACAGCAATAGAGCCTACAGACGAACAAGCTGGGTTCTGGGATACTCTTTTTCAATCCACACAACAACTCATAGCTACCGGGGGAGCGGGCATACGTGTTCTCGGTGAAGCGTTTGACAACGAGGCTTTACAGAATTACGGAGATGAAGTAGTTAGAAACAGAGAAGCGCAGATAGCCAAGTACGGTAAGCCTATGCAAATAGAAGATATAGAAGGCGTGGGCGATGCAGCTGAGTGGTTATTCACCAGCGCTATACCACAAGTCATACCTTCTATAATTGCTTCAGTTCCGTTGGCTATTGGTGGTGCAGCATTAGGAGCTGCGGCTGCTCCCGCAGCTGCCGCGGTTACAGCGGCCAGAGTAGGTGGGGCGTTAGGTGCTTTTTTGCCATCGTCTTTTCTTGGCGCAGGTGAAATAGATAGAGAAATGAAAAGAAGAGCGGGCGATGGGTTTGAAGACCCAGCCGCTGCATTAGGTGGCGGAGCTATCATAGGTGCTTTAGATACAGCTGCGCTAGCTTTTGGACTAAAAGGCGTAATACCGCAAATAACAAAAAATACGCCTTTACAAAAAGACACCGTGCGTGCTTTAACAAAAGAGTTAGTAGACAAAGGTGTAGAAATTAACGTTGCTACCAGAGGGGTAGCTCAAGGAATCTTAGCTGCTATTGCTGAAGGTACGACAGAAGCATCGCAAGAGGTTGTAAACGATTTAGTTGCAGAAAGTAGCACGGGAATAAAACAAGACGAGCAAGAAATGTCTAGCGCACTACTTAACTCTTTTGCTTTAGGTTTTGTCGGTGGAGCGCCAATAGGTTATTTTGCTGGTAACAAAGCAGCTAAAACTCAACGAGATAACATAGAAACAGAAAAAGAAGCGCAACGATTACGTCAAGAAGCAAAAGAAGAAACAACTCAATTTTTAATTGATGAAAACGTTGCTAACCTCAATATCGATGATTTAAGAAAATTTGCTACTAGATACAAAGGCACTAATTTAGATTTAACAAAAAGCGGCCCAGAAATAGTAGAGCAGATAAGAGAACAAGAAGAAGCGCAAAGAGCCACCAGTAAACTTAAACGCAGGGCTGTAGAAATGGGTCTGCCAGAACTGGCTAAGTTTGATTTAGAAAATTTAGAGCTAGCTAGAATAGAAGAAGAGCTCACGCCAATGGAAATAATTAATGCTGTTAGAAGAATAGATCCCGAGTTTGATGTAACAGGTCCCGGATCGGTTAGAAGAGCTGCCGAAAGATTAGCTAACTTTAATGTTTCTACTGCGTATATAAACACGGGCAAGAGCAAATTGTTTTTTAATCCATATACTTTTGATAAATATAAAGAAATATTAAAAACACAAAGCAAAGAAGAATTAGCTGTAGAGGCCAGCACTCTTTTACCAAACAAATACTTAACCATAGACGAGGCGCGTAACACGCCGACAGAAGTTTTAGCTAAAGATTTAGCAGAAAATCAATATTGGATACAACAAGCTCAAGAAAATATGAGCTATAAAGAAAAACAAACTCCCGAACCCATAGAAGTAACAGAGGGACAAGATTACAAAGTTAAAACAGAAACCATCAATATAGATGATCCAAAAAGAGGAGAGGCTTTAGGATTCACCGTAGCTATGAAAGACGAAGACGGTAACAGAACCGGGGACATCGTAAAGTTTGAAAAGAAAGAAGTAAGAGACGACAACGATAACATTATAGATTACGAATACGTTTCAGAGTACGGTGAAACGTTTAGTGAGTTTCAAACTAACTATCCTATGCAAATGGAAACTAAGCAGGACGTAGATGAGTTAGGTAGAGAGCAATACGAGATAATTTCTTACGACGTTTACAAAGGCAAGTACCCACAGTTTCAAGAAGGTCCGTTTAAAAAAATATATTCAACCGTTATGAATTTGTTTTCGCCGTATGCTCCACTAGGAGACAGAGCGTTTTTACTTGATAGAGAAAGAATAAGTAATCAAAGAGCCATAAACAAAGCAGCGCAAATGCTGGCTTATGCGTATGAAGAAGCTGCAAACGCAGCGGTGTTAAATGGACAAATAGAAAACAGAGCCATGGCTGATGAAATGGTGTTAGATTTTTTAAAGAAATCGTACACCAGGAAAAAAGGTGATGACAATGTTAGTCTAATATTGCAGGGAGAAATAACTAAATTAGAAACAGAACTACAAACTACGACCAACGAAGTTAGAAAAGCAGCGCTTCAAAGAAACATAGCTGATTTAAAAAAAGATTTAGCAGACGGTCTTAGAGTAGACGTAGTTGCCTTAAAGGATTTACCAGAAAACTTACAAGGCGTAGCTGTGCAAATGAGAACTTTAATTGATACGTTAAGTGAAAGAGTTTTGTCTGAGATGCCTGATTCTATTTTAGATAAACCAGATCCAGTAACTAAAGAAACTAAAAGAGATATTATAAAAGCTCAATTAGGTTCGTACGTAACACAAAGCTATAAATTGTTTGAGCCAACATTAGGTTGGAACCCGTCAAGAACATTTTTTGGTAAACGATCTAAAGAACAACAAGCTGCTTTTAATACTGCGGTTGAATACGTACTAAACAATAAACAATCGTTTCCAACTGTAGTAGATAGAAAAAGTGCAGAGGATAAAGTAAACGATATTATAAAACAGTCTTTACGCGAAGATGATGTACCCATCGAATTACAGTCTGCTGATGGCCGAAGGACCAAGGACAAGTTTAGTAAAGTATCACCGATATCTCAGTTTTTAAAACCAAGAGATAGTATTCCACAAGAGTTTAAAGCTTTGTTTGGAGAATTTAAAAACCCAGCAGAGATCCTAGCGACCACAGTAAATAGATTAACAAGTTACGTAGAAAACTATAAGTTTTACAGTAAGTTGTTAGAGGTAAATAACGAACCCGGAGAGAGGCTTTTTACGGAGTTTAGAACTAAAGATTACAACACTCCCGTGCCATTAGAAGACTCTCCTATAGACGGTATGTACACAACCCCTGCTGTAGCAGAGGCTTTGCAATTAGTAAAACAAGATAAGTCTTCTTTAAAGAAAGCTTACGATGCTATGGTGTTGTTACCAAAAGGTATTGTGCAATCATTTAAAACTATCTTTAGCCCCATGGCGCAGGCTCGTAACTTTTTAACTGCCAACATGTTTTACTTAGGTAACGGGCACATTAATTTATACAAAGACTTCCCGGCTGCAATGAAGGTGTTGCGTTCAGAATTATTTAGTTCTGGTTTTGATTCTATGGGTAGAGAAACTTCGGCAAGAATAAAATCAGAAAACCTGTATCAAGAGATGTTAAGGCTTGGAGTAATTAACACTAACTCAAGATTAGGGGAGATACTACAAAACTTTGAAGAAGGCGCTTCTGGCGGCTACAGAAGTATAAACGAGTTTATGTCTTTCTTGACCTCACAAAATGGAGGTTGGGCAGGCAAACCAGTTTCTTTAGCTAAGAAGATTGGACGACAGCCTGCAAAACTTTACACAGCAGCAGATGACTTTTACAAGATAGCTGCTTTCTTGTCAGAAAAAAGAAAGTTAGAACGAGCGTATGACAACACAGACATAGGTAAAGAAGGTTTAATAGATTTTGGTAAGCAGATAGGTAGAACACTTACCAATCAAGACTACGACAAGATGATAACTGAAATAGCTGCGTACAAAGTGCGTAACACTATACCTAATTACGATTACATAGGGTCTTTCGTAAACATGTTAAGACAAACTCCGTTTGCTCCGTTCGTAGCTTTTCCAACAGAAATTTACAGGACTAGTTACAACATGGCAGATTTAGCCCTAAAAGAAATTAGATCTGGCAATCATCAGATGAAAGTACAAGGGTACCGTAGATTGTTTGGTTTGGGCTCAATGACCTTTGGACTATCCAGCATTATGGTAGCTTTAGGTAAAGCTTTGACTGGAGCAGATGACGAAGATATAGAAGACATTAGGAGAATGGGGCCAGAGTGGTTAAGGAGAAGCCAGATAATACCTGTAGAAAAGAAAAAAGATGGTGGCTACGAATACATAGATGGCAGTCACTTTTTTGTATACGACACCGTTTCTTCTATACCGTTGAGTGTTATTAGAGCTCTTAAAGAAGGACAAAATTTAGATCAAGGTATACCAGAAACAATTAGAGAAAGTATGGTTGATGGAGCTACAGCTATCGTAGAGCCGTATATAAGTTTATCTATAGCGCCTGAATTGTTTGTTGAGATGTTTCAAAACAGAAAAGCAGACTCAGGAGCGCCTATAGCTTTAACAGAAGATTCTTTCGGAGAACAGGCTAAACAATATTTGAACTATGCTTTTCAAAAAGCTCAGCCGGGTTTCATACAACAAGTGGGTAATTTATTAAATGCTGGAACTTTTGATGAGCACTCGTTCTCTAAGTTTGGTACTAAACAAGATTTTGACGGAGCGTTTTTAAGTTTAGTTGGTGTCAAGGTAAATACGGTGGATCCAAATAAGTCCATACCATTTAAGATAACCGAAGCTAAAAAACGTTTGGCTAACGCAGAAAAAATATTTGAAAGATTGGCTTTGCAGTCGGGTCCTGTGTACGCTCAAGATTTAGTTAATGCCTACGTAAGAGCACAAGAGGCTTACTTTGATGTGCAAAGAGAACTTGCTTTAGATATAAAAGCGGCTAGAAATTTAGGCGTTAGTAGAAGTATTCTTGCAGAAAATATAAAAAGGCTGCCTAGCAAAGCCTTAAAAAACAATATCCTTAGATATAGGTTTGTACCTTACGTGCCTCCTAAAACATCCATGCGTAAATATAATTTAGCTACTAAAAAAATGAAACAAGAAGGCGCAGAGGTATCTTTAGAAAGATACTATCCATTTACCACTATTGGTAAAATAGAAAACTTTTACAAAAGAGCAAGATTAAATTTATTCTTTAACTTTATCACTCCTGATTTCACGGATCTTGAGCCTCGCGAATAGTATCCATAACCTGATCTGCCCAATATTTATCTACACGCTCCATCCACATGTCTGCGTGACGTCTAAACTCTCTGCCTTGTATAACAAACTCTTGATACACAAGATCAACAGAACACATTAAGACAGCACCTTTTTGTATGTCTGTGCCATACAGCTCGTTGTGCGCAAGAGCATACGCAGCAAGCTGACAGAAATAGTCTTCTATCCATTCACGTCGTTTAGGTTTATTGGTCTGTTTAAAATCCATGATGCAAGGCTCGTCCTCAAACACACCGATAACATCAGCTTTACCTGCGTATCGATTTGGATTGTACAAAGACACCTCACAGCCATAGACCTGATTTATCCTAGAAAAAGAGTTGTCCATGATGGTACATGCCATCTTGTATGCTCTCTTCTCTTCAGCTGTTTCAGGTCTATAGTCCCACAAATTACCATGCACTATCTGTTTCTCTAGTATGTGATGCACGGTGGTACCGCGAGCAGCCGCCTCCATGCGTATCCTATTGGCTTCTTCCTCACCAACACGTTCTATCCACTTTTTTATCCCGTCGTTATCTTCTTTCGTCCCGGATAATATCGTGGTAACAGAAGGCAGCTTTACACCGTTACAGTCATAAAACCTTCTTCCGTCTTTGCCGTCCTCACTAGAGAAGTCATTGTATTCGTACGGTGACTCGTACAAGATTACATGCTTCATGTTTTTGGTAACTCTTCTACTTTGCCTTTTTTCACGTCATCGTGTAGACGCTTAATTGCAAAAGCAAAAACGTTACTGGTAGATCTTTCAGTTCGCTTACCTATATCTTCAGCGATCTTAACGATCTCCTTACGTATGGCTACGCTACGCCATTTTTCTGTATCCATTTTACTGAACTCCTTTAATCATTATCGTTTTGTGACTCCATAGAATCACCCCAGTTTTTGCCTACCTCTGCGTCTACCTTGTTAGGTACACACAAAGACACAGCTTGTTCCATGGTTTCAGTTATGCCTGCTACATCTTTATCCGAAGCTACAGAAAACACAAGCTCGTCGTGCACCTGTAGTAACGGCATGTAACCAGACTGATAACAGTCGACCATGGCCTTCTTTGTCATATCCGCCGCTGAACCCTGTATAAGTTTATTCAGCGCCTTATAGACAAATGCTCTTTTTATTTCGCCGTTGTATTCGTGTATGGCTTCTTTGTATTTCATGGGTCGACCCGTGCCATAGCGCATCGGCTCCCACATATCAAAGTGACAACGACGTCCTAATAGTGTTTTTATATATCCTTTTGAACTAGCACTTCTCATAACAGAGTCTGCTAACTGTCGAACAAAAGGAGCGTAGGTATTGAACTTACTAAGTATGTCAGCAGCTTCGTCAGTTGTTACACCCAACTGATCTGCTAATTTACCCTTGCCCATACCGTACATAATTCCTAGACCAATAGTCTTTGCGGTCTTTCTATCTATACCCACCAGATTGGCTACCTCTTGGTGAAAGTCTGCATCTCCTTCTAAGTACGCATCGGCAATAGCATCTGCGCCGTCGTACTTGGACAAATTAGCATAGTGAGTAAGTATTCTTGGTTCCTGTTGACTAAAGTCTGCTGAACACCAGCGCTCGCCTTCTTCTGGCAAGAACAAAGAACGAATCAACGGACCTATGTTTTTGTTTCGTGCCGGGACCTGTTGCAAGTTTGGATTGCTCATGGACAACCGACCAGTGACTGTGCCACCGCTCTCGCCTTTCAGCTGTCTTATCTCTGCGTGTATCCTGCCGTTGTGCTCGTGCTTCAGGATAGAGTCGATAAACGTGCTGTGCGATTTGTTTATCTCTCTAGCATCTTTAATCATCTTAGCCACAGGATGTGTATGGTTATCTAAAAATGCCTTGGTAAAACTAGGCTGCCCTGTTGGAGTACGTGTATACGTTAGTTTCAAAGCGTCAAAAACAGTCGCTAACGAGTTTGCTGCCCAAAGTTGTAGTTCTCCTACACCAGACTGTTTCTGTATCTCTAAGAGCAATTGTTTCTCTTGTTTGACTAACTGTTTTTTAATTATTTCTGCTCTCTCAGTATCAACACGGACACCTTTCTTTTTCATTTCGTACAGCACAGGCAAGACTTCCATCTCTAAATCAAAGATGTTCCACAGGTTCTGCTCTTCAATCAAAGTCTTAAAATGATTCCAAAGCTTCAATGTCAAAGCAGCGTCCTGTGTTGCATACGTACCCACGTATGCCGAAGGCAGACGCCACATCTCTGCTTTCGGGTCTAAGCCCCACTCCTCAGCAGCGGCGTTTAGTTCTGCCTCCGTTTTACCCTCGTTTACATATTCTCTACCCAAAGCATTTAAGGTATACCAATACTGGTTCTCATCTATGAGAGGAGCGACCACCATCGTATCGATAATCCTGCCGTTTACTTTTATGCCTTCTGATCCTAGCCAACCCATATCGTACGATGCGTTGTGAAATATTTTGTCTGAGTTACTAGCGCATACTTTCTTAGCAAAGCTAATTACTTTGTTTTTAGGAAAGTTAAATCCACTCTCGTGCGCAAACGGAAAGTAGCCTTCAAAGCCATCGCAGGCAAACGATATACCCACTATCTCTCCGTCACCTCTTATGTATCCGGGACCTTTCTCTTTTAGATTCGGGTCTCTGGTTTCTGTATCTATTGCTACCTCTTTTGCGTTGACCAACAGCTCTGTTGGAAACACATCAGGCGGAGTCCATTCCGTAGGTGGTTTAAATGTTGTCATATCAAGTACCTGTAGTATTCGTTTCTAGCTTGCACGATGTAGAGATTCTCTAGTGCTCTAGTAACAGCCACATAAAACTGTCTGTGTAAGCCATCTGGGTTGAGCAAAAAGTTTTGCTTTATCGCCGGAGATATATCTAACAAGACTGCAACGTTGTCAGCCTCACCACCTTTTGCTTGGTGTATTGTAGATATCGCTATCCTCGGTTCGCCATGTAAATCTTCGTTATTGTTTTTTGCTTTTTCTATAAATGCTCTTCTTTCTACGTCTATGGTTTTATTGAAAGTCTCCTGCCAATCGCCGCCCAAGGTTTCTTCCTTCAAACCGTAGTTATCTAATATTTGTTGTTTAGTTAGTTCTTGCCCCTTGTTTTCATCGTTTAATACTTTAGTTATAAATCCTCTCTTCACATGTGTTTTGCCTAGATAAGCATATAAATCACCGAGTTGAGCCATAGTAAGTACTCCCTCACTGTTTAGTTTCTCCCAAGCGTCCATAGCTGCAATCATCTTGTACGGAATGTATCTGTAGTGATTGTGTGAAAAGGGGTAGCCGTTGTTTATTAAATGCTTTCTAGTGCTGTAGCCTTTGTTGTAATCGGACAGCATGTAGTCACAAGAAGATAAAATTAACCAGTTGCCTTCTTCTAACGGTAACAGGTTGACAGAAGATACTTCTGTCACTGCGCCTTCTTGCTCTCTTGGCTTGTACTCTTTGTCTGCTCTCTTTCTTATCTTGTTCGATATACGCTCTGCTACGTTGTGCACAGTCTTTGGTATTCTAAAAGATTGGTTCAGTACAATGTTCTTGCCTTCGTAGTCTACAAACCTGTCTGGTCTGGCTCCGCTCCATTCGTAAATAGCCTGATCGTCATCGCCTGCTATGTAAGTCTTAGCAACGTTAGCAGACAATACATCAACCAAACGCCAGTTTAATTCTGCCAAGTCCTGAGCTTCATCAACGATAAGAACATCTAACGGTGGACAAAGGCCTCTCTCAACAAACTCTTTTATCATGTCAGCAAAAGAATAGATAACAGGAGAGCTTTGCGTACGGTACTCTTCCCATGCGTCGTAAAGATTTTTTAAGATAACGGGTACCACATTCTTGCGTAAAGATACGTCGCAGTTAAGTCTTTCTTCTTCGATATCTCTACAGTTTGCTTTTGAGTTTTCTATCAGTTGAAAATATGGATCCTCCAACATCTTATCCAACGATTGTTTCTTATCCATTTTATAGTTCTTGGTTAAGTTAAAGCTGTACTCTTCTAAAAAGTCTCGGATATCTTCGCCTGACATCACTCTCCCTATAGCTAACGCACGCTTGCAGAAGGCGTGACTTGTGCAGAAGTAAGGCATTTCATCAAAACCAAGCCCCAAGGACGCGTACGCTCTGTTTTTGGCCTCTGTGGCAGCCTTCACTGAGTAAGATATAAAAGCTATTCTGTCTGGCTGCACACCGTCATCTAAATGCTGCTCTACTAAATCAAGCAGCTTAGTTGTCTTGCCTGTTCCCGGAGGACCAAAGAACTTCTGTATGTTTCTAATCTTCAATCTTCCCACTCCTTCTTAGCCGTAGGGTTTTTAAAGTCATCTACAGTAATCTTACTGTTATCTACTTCGACAACTTCTAGCACCCAAATGTTTTTGTTGCCTATGTTCTTGTCTATCCATTTGACTGAGTTATTTGCTCCCATGTTCTTTAGTTCGTCAAAGATCTCTGCTTCTTTTATGTTCTTCATGTTTTTGTATTCTCTGATGTAGTTGACTATGTCTCTGCCTCTAAACCACCATTCATTAGTTTCTTCTTCCTCCATACGAAACGCTCCGCCAGATACGATAGCCATACGAGAAGTAGACTCTGTGGTAATACAAAACTCCATGATAGATTCTTCAAGCAGTCCACTCTTGGTCATGTCAGCAGGGACGTCTATCTCCTGAACATCCTGTAGCAGCGCGTTTAGTTTTGCTACCCAATCTATTTTCTTTACGTCTGGTGGACAGATATTCAATACTTCCATACATCTTTGTTGGTACATGCTGAAGTTATGCAGTTGTTTTGTTTCGAGCACGATAGTCTGTCCATCTATATCTAAGTGCCACAAGGGTGGGTCAGTTAGATATTTCCGTAGCCCACCAAAGACAGGATCGCGTTCTGCGGCATCAATGCCAAACCTTTTGGTTACACA
>Ga0208919_1001255_pt1 | contig 14956 bp, 23 predicted proteins | sample 4_EtaG_FD_184076 | JGI IMG/M metagenome (GOLD analysis project Ga0208919, IMG submission 184076) | Marine viral communities from the Subarctic Pacific Ocean - 4_ETSP_OMZ_AT15127 metaG (SPAdes) (version 3) | ecosystem: Environmental > Aquatic > Marine > Oceanic | place: Pacific Ocean | collected...
TACAATCTTTAGCCACATATGAGATGGGGCGTGATCGTAGAGACGAATTTCGGGACGGCGTTATTCGTATCCCTCTCGAATCAAGGAACCCATAGGAGATTATTATGGCAATTACTCAAGCTGTATGCAACAGTTTTAAAGTGGAGATCCTGAAAGGCCTACACAATTTTACGGCAACGACAGGGAACGCTTTTAAACTAGCATTATACGACAACGAAGCAACTTTAAGCAAATCAACAACTGCTTTTCAACAAACTGATGAAGTAGCAAACTCAGGCACTTATTCTGAAGGTGGTGGTGCGTTAACATCTGTTACACCAGCATTATCTACAGATACGGCTGTTTGTGACTTTAGTGATATATCTTTTACAAGTGCAACTATTTCAGCACAAGCTGCTGTAATTTATAATAGTTCAACTGTATCTGGTTTGACTACCAATGCATCTGTTTGTGTACTAGATTTTGGTGCAGTTAAAACTTCAACTTCAGGAACATTTACAATTACGTTCCCTGCTGCTGAAGCAACTGCTGCAATTTTAAGGATCGCATAGGAGATAAATTATGGCCACTATCCAAGGATGGGGCCGACAGACCTGGAATTCGGGTGCTTGGAATACCTTTGCACCCGTCGAAGCCACTGGTAATGGTCTCACTTCAACAGTTGGTTCCGTATCTACAATAACAACCAATATTTTTGGTGTTACAGGAATACAGCTTACATCTACTATTGGAGATGCTACTCAAGCAAGTGAGTACGCAGCTACTGGTAATTCAGTAACAACATCGTTAGGCACAATGCCTAATCCAACGATTGTTGATAACCAATTATTAACTGGATGGAATAGAGGTGTAGGCACAACAATACCATTAGGATGGAACGCAGCATCTTGGGGTAATGGCGATTTTATTTTATCTGTAGGCAACGGTTTATCAGGTGCTTCAATGACTTCTTCTCTTGGAGAAGAATCACCAACAGGTAATGCAGACATAACCGCTACAGGTTTACCGACAACTTCTACTGTTGGAACGGCTGTAGCAACGGGTGTCGCAATTGCTAATGCTACTGGTAATCCAATTACATCATCTCTTGGCACAGAAACTGTTACAGGTTCTTGTGTAATTACTCCTACAGGATTAGGAATGACTTCATCACTTGGTGATGAAACTGCTTCTGGTGTTTTCCAATCAGGTTGGAACAGAGGAGCTGCAGGTGATACAGGAACAATAATAGGTTGGAGTGATAACCTTTGGAATATTACAGAACAATCTTATCCAGTCACAGGTAATTCATTAACATCAAATACAGGATCAATGTCTTTCCGAGGAGATGTTGCACCTACTATTACAGGTGTTCAAGCAGCTTCAGCAGCATCGACTCCTGGAACTTCAGTATTTGTTACTGGCGTTCAATCAACATCATCAATAGGAACTTTCTCAATATCAGGTGATAACAATATAACTATTGTTGTTACCGAACATGGAATGACATCCACCACAGGAACGTTACCACAAACAGTTGATATACCAGGTGTTGGAACAACATCATCTATTGGCGCTTTAACGCTTACAGGTGATGCTAATATTACTTTAACAGGCATAGGAACAACAGCATCTCTTGGCGATGAAACTGCCACTGGAGGAGCTACAACAACTGTCACAGGTAATGCTTTAACTTTATCAGAGGGTGATGTTACTACCACCGCAGGTGCTACAGTATCAGTGACTGGTATTGCAATGACTTCAAGTATAGGACAGGCTTCTCAAGAATCTGTCTATGAAGCACCAAGTGTAGCAGCTACAATATCTTCTGGAACATTACAAATTCGTATAGATGTAAGCTTTACAGTGACTGGAGTTTCTGCTACAAGTAATACAGGGAATTTACAAGGTACCTTCTGGTCCGCTGTAGATGACTCTAACTCAGCCATAAGTTGGACAGAAGTTCATAAAGCTGCATAAAAAAAGTTTTGACAAACTTTGAAATAATAACTAAAACTTTATTAGGAGATTAAATGAGTTCAACATATTCAACTGGCTTACGAATAGAGCTACAAGCATCGGGAGCAAATTCAGGTACTTGGGGAACTATTACGAACAATAACTTTTCTCAAGTTTTTGAGTTCGCTATTGCTGGTGTTTATTCTAAGGCAATTACTACAGGGACTTCAACAACGCTAACAAACGGCGATGGTCCACAATCTCAAGCAAACAACGAAGCTAGACAAAGTCAATTAATTTTAACAGGTACAGTTTCTACAACTCACACTTTACAATTCCCAGCTACACAAAAAACTTATGGTATTTACAATAACATTTCTGGTGGTGCAGATATATCTGCAAGATTAGGAGCTTCAGGAAATACTGTAACTGTTGTGAATGGTAAATATAGATTATTAGCTACTGACGGAACTAACTGGTATGATATTTTTTCATTAGCTGGTTTAGGTGAAGCTTGGCAAATTAAAACTGGTAACTATACAGCATCAGACGGAGACAATCTTTTTGTTGATACATCTGGTGGAACAGTGCAAATAACTTTACCTGCCTCCCCTTCAATTGGGAATCAAGTAAAAATTATTGACGCAGAAGGAACTTTTGGTACAAACAATTGTACAGTGGCACGTAACTCTCAAAAGATTCAAGGAGCTACGTCAGATTTAACAATAAGCACCGATGGTGCGGGCATTGCTCTCGTTTATGTAAACGCAGACAATGGATGGAGGTTGAAATATAACGACTAATGGCTAACTTACAAGATATAGTAAACAGAAGTGAAGTAGGTGCAATTAAACCTTGGACTGCTGCTGCAGCTCCAGCCGGTTATTTGTTATGTAACGGCGCTGCCGTATCAAGATCAACGTATGCAGATTTATTTGCTGTAGTTTCTACAACTTATGGTGCTGGTGATGGTTCAACAACTTTTAACGTTCCTCAATTACAAGGTAAAATGCCACAAGGTTATGATGGCAATACTTATAACTTAGCAGGCACTGGTGGTGCTAATACAGTAACTGTAGCGGTAACTAATAACCAAGCGGCTACAAATGCTACAAACCAAACTGTTTCAGTGACAGGAAGTATTTCAAACACAAGTTTGACTACAGCTCAATTACCTAGTCACACTCACAAAGGACTAACAGGTGGTCCTCCACACCCTGCAGGAAACGTAACTCCAAAACACAAAGGTATGGATGCCTCACCTTTTAGGGGTCCAGGTGAAACAGGAACACTTCAATATAACAGTCCGCAAGGACAGCATGAAGTACAAGGTTCGGGAACAGGTCATAACCATTCTCATACTTTATCAGGTACTTTAACTGGTAATATTACAACAAGTTTAACTGGATCTGTTACAGCGGCAGGTACAAATTCATTCTCACCTTTTGTGGTGGTTAACTATATTATAAAGCATTAGGAGATAGAAATGGCAGTAACACAATTAGTAATTCTTCAAAATGATCAATTCGATATGACTACAGATAATGGTGCTTATTTTTCATTAGATTGGGCTGATTTAAATGGCCCAAGTGGTCCTAACATGCCAGCTATACCTGACACTGTGCACGCAGTAATTTGGAATAGTTTACAAGGACCAAATGAAATTCAAAGTTATGATCCAAGCACTGGTATGATGACAGGTAATACACCTTTAAGTTCTGCTAGTGATGCAGTTGGATCTACAACAGTACAAGCATTATTAGATTGGGCAACAACAAGATACAGTCAAATAGAAACTGCTGAAGCAGCTTATGAAACGGCTCTTGATGATGGGACAGCGACAGAACAACAAAACTGGCAAGATTATCAATCGTAATTATCTATCTCTTCTTTAAGGTGTTTGTAAGGTCCATTAACATCTACATAATGAATAAATAATTGATGATGCCAACATCCTTCTGGTTGTTGAAATGAGGGTCTCCAATGTTCTATTTCAATTCCTTTGTAAATAACACCATCTCCTGATTCTATTACTATTGGCTTATCCCCCATACACAAAGGCCATTTATAATTCTCATTCTCGTAACGATACTTTAAAGTTATAGAACAACTTATTTCACAAGCATCTCTATCTTTATGTCGTTTTAAATCTGCATCACTAATATAAATTCTATTCCAAGCATAAGTTGGTTTTAGTTTTAAACCAGTTTCTTTTTCCATAGTTGGTAAAAGCCAATGAAGAACATGTCTATATATCTCAGATCGACTAGAATGATAATTAATTGAAAGAGGTACAAAGTCATTTTTCAAAGCATTATGAGTTTGATTTACACTCCAAGTAGATAAAAAATCAACCATGTCTGGTGTTAACATGTTTTTTACATATTTATATTTTTGTTGTTCTAACGTAGCCATGTAATTATTGCGTGTCTATTACCATTAGAAACGGGAAGAACAGAATGCGGAAAACAAAAATTACTTGGAAAAACAACAGCACTTCCAACTTTTTTTTCAATTTTATACTCATCAAAAAAACAAAAATTACCACCATCAAAATTATCATTTAAAAGAATAGACATACTTATTAGCCTAGGAAACTTATCAAAAGAATCTGTGTGCGTTATATAAGTTCCTTTTTCAGAACCTTTATATAAAAGGTGTTCATACCCTGTATCATTTGCATCCGCTCCAATGTGAAAATGAGGAAAATCTTTTTGATATTTTTTTATTATTTCTTCAACAGATTTAAATACAACATCATCAAATTTTAAATCTAAATTTTTTACGTAACAATTTCTTGATGTTTTATCAACTGTTAGACCTTTATCTTCTGGCTTGCCTGCAATCTCACTATCTTTAAAATCATCATAGTTAACTTCATCAACTATACTTTTACAAACATTTTTGTCTAAAACATCTTCATATAATTTTATATAATCTGTAATCTGTATCATTTATAACCTTTCTTTTTCCAAAACATTTTTTTATATCTATCTATCCATTCAGAATTTAGTAAGTTAAGAGTTTTTGAATGTAACTTTTCATAATAAAAACCAGCCCACATTTTATAAGATTCTCTTTTAAATGGAATAACTTGAACCATAGGTTCACCCTTTTTTATTATAAATTGTTTATCCCATTTATTTAAAATAAAAGGAAAGTTAATTACATTTATATATTCATCTGTATCAACTACACCAGCAATTATGTCAAATCTAGATTCTAATCTATTCATGGGTTTTACAAACAAACAACTATAACCTGGAGCAGTTTTAATTAACCATTTATTAATAAACTTACCTGCGTTTTCTCCAGTTACTTTATGCCAAGTTTTAGGTAGTTGAGTTTTATTATGATAACCAAAATCATCTCGTTCTCTGTTAGATGGTGTTACAGTAAAGTCAGTTTCAACAGGATCAACGACATAATCTTGATCAAATGGTATAATATAACCCATAGTTAAAGAATCAAGAAAGGGCATACATGTTTTTAATGTTGGAGAAAACAAATTACCATTTTGAAGTCTTTCTAACTTTTTATATTCATCGGGAATAAATTTTGATGCAGGTTTAGGATGTGGCCAAACATTAACCATACTTTTATCAGTCGCACAAAATTTAATTTTTTTTTCAAACATTTTCTATTACTTCAGGTTGTTGTATAAAATTAAAAGACATAGATCTTCTTACAGCACCTTTAATTTTAGTTTTAAATGGCATAACACAATGACTGTGACATGCTTCAAAAATATAAAAATGACCAACTTCAGGTTCCATCCATTGACAAGCAATACCATCTGGCCAAATAAAACCTAATTTACCATCTTTAAATTTATGAGGATCTTTTGTATCATCAACAAATTCAGGTACTTTTAAAAACAAAACAGTAGACCACCCTGTTCTATCATGATGAGTATGTGGTGGATTGTACTCACCTTCTTTCATATCATTAATCCAACAACTTAATATTTCTAATTTTTTACTTCCATTATATAACCCTGTCTTCTCTAAAGTTTCAATATAATCGTTCATACAATCAACAATGTTTTTAGATATTTTTGTTTTACCAATTATGTGAGTAAATTCTAATTCCGAATCTAACCTACCAGCAAGTCTAGAACCAAAAGAAGCTAACTCTTTTTTACGTTCTTCATATCTATTATTTAAATCATCTATAGCATCTAAAGGAAGATCATATCTTTTAACTATTCTGCCAAATATTTGGGTTTGTGCTTTCATTTTTTCCACCATAAAATAATTGTGTACCTTTCTTTTTTCTTTACTGGTTTTACACCATGATAAGTTTCAGTGCCATCAAAAAGTGTAATTGTGCCTTTTTTTGGTTTTAAAATAACATTGTTTGTGTAAAACTCACCACCTTCATAATCATCATTTAAGTAAATTAAAGTATTGTATTTTGTATTTTTTCTACCATCATCCCAATCACATTTATCACCATGTATGTGTAGACCACTTGAAGAATCTACAGGCCACGTTTGAATGTGTATATCATCTAATTCTAAAAAAAGATTATACTGTTTAAAATAATTAATTGTTTTTGAAATTAAAGAAGTATCATCATGAATAAAAACAACTCTTTTGTTCCAATCATATGGCTCAACATTTTTATTGGCTTTATTAACGTAATAACTACATTGATCTTCCGATAAAAAATTGTCATCTATTATCATTTTGAACATCCTCAACTACTAATTGAAATATTGCAGAGTATCTTCCTACTGGACTTTTAGCATTCCATAATAAAGGACTATGCAAGCAGTCTTTTGATTTAAATAAAATAGCTCTGTTTTCTTTAAAACCTACATTAATATCAATCTCATAACCTGTTTCGTCTTGCCTGTAAAAAGCTGTTCCACCATTAATTTTTTCATCGCTTCTAATGTAAACAATAAGTTGATATTCGCATTTATCTTTCACATAATCTATGTGGGGTATAGGCTCTTTGGTATTAACCCACGTCCATGAATTTAAACTACAACTAATTATTTTTTTTTTAAATTTTTCTTTAAGTGCTTTTTCAAATACAGAAAAATCTTGTGGAAGGAGTGGTCCATTAGAATACCATATATGATCAATACCCTCAATGTGATAGTCATCTGCCTTCCATTCCAAAAAAGGTATATTATTATAAATTTGATTAAATTCTTGTTTAGGTAAAAAGTCATCTAAAGTAGTTAAATTTAAACTCATTGAATAATTTCCTTTTCTGTTTTTGTTACATACCAAGTAGCATTTGTATATCTTGTGCCAAATGTAATTGGTAAAACTTCATGTTTTGTTTTACTACCATCAAATAAAATTATTTTACCTTTTTTAGGTTTAATAACTGTATCCCCCACAACAGTGTGACCTCCTTCGTATTCATCATTTAAATATAAAACTGATGTTGCGGTATGATAATCAAAATCTATATGTTCGTCTTGATGCTCTCCTGTAGGCCATTTTACTATTTGTGAATAATTTATAAGAGTATTTTTTATGCTATTTTCTACAAGCATACTTAATTTTTTAATTAAAAGCTTAAAAGCAAAATTTTCTTTTAAAGAGTGTTCTTCACAATCAAGAATAGAAGTGTTTCTGTGTTTAGTATGATGTTGTGAATTAATATTGTGATATCTTATAAAAAAATCACATAAGTCATTACTTATAAAATTTTCTTTCTCAATTAGCATTTTTTTCTGTCTCTTTCATAACATGAATTCGCTGTCAAGAAAACAATTATAAAAAGATTACTTGATAATTACCACAGACGTGTTTAAATTAGATCTCACCCAAAAATTATAAATCAAGGAGATATTATGGAAAATCAAGAAGTATTGAAGGCTATAGCTACCCTTGCTGATAAGGTGAGCCGCTATCACGAACGTTTATTAGCAATGGAAAGAGACAACGAAAGATTACAAAAAGAACTGTTAGCACATAAAAATATACCACACATTCATACTATTGAGGGAAAACCACATAACTCCGATGCGCAAGTAATGGTGACTGGTTTAGATTCTGAAATGGAATGTGAAGCTTGTAGTGCCTAAAAGAAAAAAGTAGCTAGAGAATATCTCCAAGAACCATTTCCAGCCCACTGTAGTGGAGCATGATAAACATCAGATGAAAAAAATATAGCTCTGTTAGGTTTAAACCCAACATGAATACTAAGTTCTAATTCATCGTTTTCTTTTTTATGATAAAAACCTGTGCCATTATTTACAGCTTCTTCACCATACATGTGAATTAAACATTGATGAGTAGCGCCTGTAGAGGAATCAACATGAGGACGAGGTATATCGCTAGCACCCACCATTGTGTATTTTAAATTTAACTGTTTAATATCAAACTTAAAATTATCTTTTATTAATTTTTTTGTAACAACTCCAACATCAGATTGTTCTAGAAGTTTATGTTCATGCCAATACGATCCCTCTAGAGCTTCTCTTAAATCTTCTGGGGGAGCAATATATTCAACAGAAAACATTTCTTGAGTAATTTGATTATACACATCAACAGGGAAAAAGTTTTCTTTAATAAATACTTTACTCATTAGGTATGTATAAATAATTAATATCTGATCTATTTAGTGTGTCCAAAGCATCTTCTTTTGTCTCTACTAAAGCTTCTCCAGCTAAATTAAAAGATGTATTAAGTAAAATAGGAACTTGTGTTTGTTGATAAAATAACTCTATTAAATCATAAAAACTTTTGTTTTGTTTTTTAGTTAATGTTTGAATTCTACATGTTCCATCAACATGTGTAATAGATGATATAATTTCTTTCTTATCTTGTTTTACAGGTATGGCATATGACATATAAGGTGACTCTTGTATTCTTCCCATCTCAAACCAATCTTTTGCATGTTCTAATAAAACAGTGCCTGCAAAAGGTCTATACCATTCTCGTTTTTTGATAACATTAACAATATCTTTTCCATCTTTGTTTCTAGGATCAAACAATAAAGATCTATTGCCCAAAGCTCTTGGACCATATTCTGATATATCTTGAAAAAGTGCAACTATTTCTTGCTTTAAAATTTTTTCAATTGCTTCTTCTTTATTTGTAATGATCATACCACAATGCAGCTCCTAATGCTGTACCGCCATCATGAGGACAAGGGTCAACAAAAAAATTCACGTTTTTAAAATATTGAGTGTATTTATAATTGTTTACACAGTTTAAAAAATAACCTCCAGACAAAACAATATTTTTACAATTAGCAGAAACTAAAGCCCGTTCAATAAGATCTATGGTGTATTCTTCTGCAACTTCTTGAGCTTGTTTAGCAAGGTCCTCATCTCGCATACCTTCACTATTTCCATATGAAGATAGACCCATTGCTTTACCTGGTGCACCATAAGGACCATCACTACACATAGTAAAAGTTCCAAGAGTTCCACATAAATGATTGAACAAAAGTCCAGGATTGTAAAAAGAAGATACATGGTATGTACAATTATTAAATTCAAACACACTATTATTTAAATGAGATTCATAATCTTTATTTTTAAATGACTGTAAAATATTTTTTAATTTAATTTTATTTTCTAAATTAGTAAAAAGTGCAGAATATCTACCACTACTATATTTTTTATATAAAGGATTAATTTTTCTATTATCCATATAATATATACTGTCAACTTCTCTATATATTTCAGGAAAAGGAAACACTTCAGGAAGAGTTGAGGGAGGACAAGTTCCTCCACCGTCAACAACAACACATAGTGCTTCATTAAAAGGGGCTAAATGAAAACCAGCAACAGCGTGATAAATATGATGTTCATTTCTGTTAAAAAAATAATTTTTAATGTTATACTTTTTACAAAGATTTTCTATTATAAGTTCGTCTTCTTTAATATGAATTCCATCACTCCAATAAGAGTGCCTACCCCATGAAGTAAAAACAAAAAAATCATCAAAATCTTTTATTTTTCTAAAGCTTTTGTAATCAAAATCTTTAGCAGAGGGACTCCAATATTTATTTTTATTAAAACGACTTTCTTCGAAAAATTCTACAGTTTCTTCTTTTTTGATACATACTGAAGAGTCGTGTGATATATTTACACCGACTGTCATTATTTATTCTGGCGTTTCTCCTAACATGTCAGCCAAAGAAGGAGCAAATACTTTTACATCTCTTCTAATTTTTTCAGCAGTTGTAGACGATCCTGGATTATCAACATCAGCTTGAGCTGCTGCTTCCGATTCATATTCTACTCCTGTATCAGCATGAGTAATTGTTGTTTCAGTTTTTACTTTGTAATGTGGAATTCTTCTTCCATCACTTGTTTCAATATGTCCAAGTAATTCAGCAGGTTCAACTATCGGCATCGTCTTTTCTCCAATTTATATTAAAACTAATAACAACTCTGTCATCATTAGAATTATTTGTTTGTACTTCATGTTGTAACCATGATGGGAAAAAAATCAAGGAATTTTCAACAGGTTCCCATTGTACGCTGTGAGCGAGGTGTATAGAAGGATTATTTGTTTTAGGGGGTGATAACACCTCTGATTGTGGTTTAGGCTCTAAAAACACAATATTTCCACACTTTTTAGGGGCTTTTAAATAAAATACACCAGATAAATAGTTGTATGGGTGTGTATGCACATTGTTTCGTGATCCCGGTGGATTTATTATACCCCACATACCAGTCATTTCAGGATTGTAATTTTCGTTAATATCCATGTGATTAAAACAATCCTTAGCGTATTTAAGAATGTCAACAACCAATGGATTAAATTTTTTAATACTATATATTTCATCATGACTGTGCCAACCACCAATGTTAGACCGTGGCATACCCATCTTGTCTTTTTCTTTTAATTGATAGATACTATCAATAAGATGTTCGTGGCCTTTTAATTGTAATGAAAATATAGGAGTAATAAATAAAGAGTGTAATTCCATCTTATACCTTTCTGTGATGAAAATTTCCAGATATAGATACTCTTTCTATATCAGTGTCATTTTGACTAGTGTAATGAAAAACTTCACTAGGAAAAATTAATAACATTTTTTCTTGAGGTGTAATGTATCTTTCAACAACTTGACCATTCCAAAATAAAATAAATCTTAAATCACCCTGTTTTTTAATAAATTTAGGATAGTATACAAAAGAACAAAGAGTAGGTGCATGATTGTGAAGGGCTGTTGATGCTCTATGTGGAATTCTATGTATCCAAATATCTTCATATTGTAATGGTGTACACATTATACTTTCTGCTTTTGTATGTATTGTCTGTTTAAGATCTTGAAGCATTGGTGTGTTAGGGTATTTATAGTCCTCAAAAAAAGTTTCTTCATTGTCATTATTTTTTCTAATATGACTTTGATCTACCTCTTTTATAAGAGCGTCTGTATCTAAATCTATGTAGTCTTCAAATACCTGAACAATTGCCAATACATGGCTTTTTGTTTCCAATTTAGAGTTGTCCTTTCGTGACCTCCATAAAACTTGCTATAATGTGCACCTGATTGGCAGCATTAGCTTGGACTTTAAGAATATCACTTTCTTGCAGAACTAAAGGTTGAGTCAATAATTCTGTTGTTGTGTTTGTAGCAACACTCTTTGCTTTGAATAATTCAAAGGTTGCAGCGCCTCGGACAACTTCAACATCAACTAAAGTTGTTGAACCAGAGTCATTGCAAATTAAAAGAGATTTTACTACATCCGTAGTAGGCATGACTGGTGGCGTTGCACCAGGATTAGCCGTAGGAACTGTTAAAACAGTTGTTAAATCTGTTGTGGTAATATCTACCATTGCACTTTTAAAAGTATTAGCCAAGGAAAAAAGCCTCCGACTGTGATTCTTCTTTTAAATCTTGTTGGTAGTTTGTATTAAGTAAAAGAATAATTTGATCTAGCAATGAAATCATTTGGTCAAATTGATTAGCATCATATTCTGGTGTTGCATTTGGTAATCGTGTAATTGTTATTTTAGCCATTATCTTCTTCCGTCTGGTCTAAGTTGTAACTTCGTAGACCCAAGTCTCCAAGCTGTGTCATTAACTGTGTTGGTTTCATATTTAATTTTTACCGCTCTACCTCTACCTCTTACATCAATTTTCTCTGTTGTGTTAGAAATAGTGCCTGTTGTAGATACATTAGATGCGGATTGTGGATATTGTTCTAATGTTAAAGTAGCTGTCATTGTATTAGCAAGGTTATCAAAATCAGGTACTAATTTACTAACTGACATAAGCTCATCACCATCAGCAATCTCAACAGATCCAGTTGTTAAAAAAGCAGGTAAAGCTGTGCCGTCTGCTTGATTATTGCCAGATTCATGTTCATAAAGATAAGAAGCACCTGCAGTCAAACCTAATATAGTTGATACATTTGCTGTTATAGAAGCATCATATTCTGTTGCTATAGGATTTTCATATACATAAGCACCAAGCCAAGTTGTTCTACCAAGATTAACAGTATACCAAGTATTTTCTAAATAATTGTAAGCAACTCCTCTATCTATTGCTGTAGCACTTGCTGAAGGGTAATACCAAATAATTTCATTAAAAGCTGTGTTAATACCACAGGCAATATCATTTCTATTTGTGTAACTAAGATCATCAAATACATAGTCTTGAACGGAACATGGCATTTTTTTGACAACACCATCATACATGTAAAAAGAATTATCAGACATCCAGTACGCTCTACCATTTACTTCAATAGCAGCATGTTGCGCTATTAATCCACAGTTAGAACCAAGTTGTCTCATTCCGAAAGTAAAAGGCGTACCTACAAATTGAACACCTTGAAGTGAGGTATCTGTCCAAACAAGTATCTGACCTGATGATTTAACAGCGCCCATTATTTTAGAACCGTCAGATATACGAAGTGAACCAGCTTCATTTGTTGCTACTGGTGTATAATCTGTAGCGTCCTCTCGATCAGAAAATCTAAATAACAAATCATCTTGTGTAGCTGTATTACCTATTGTTGTCTCTGTACCAAAAATCATCAAGTGTCTTGTGTCAGTTGATACCAAACTAAATCTTGATGCTGTAGGAGCGTTAGATAGAGCCGTTGCTCTAGCTTCTATTGCACCAGAAATATCTTTTATATAAGTGCTAGCATTTAATACTGTAGCAATTAAATCTTCACCAAAATTATCTAGTGACCAAGTACGTGCAGAAATAGTAACAGTTGAAGAAGTACGTGGAGTGTTCCAAGTGCTAGTGCTCCAAGTATCAGTACCCCATCCATATCCTAAAGTTGAAGCAGTAGGTCCAATATTTATTTGATAATTAGCATTACCTGTGCCGCCACCACCAGAAGTAGATCCAGATGCTGCGCTAGTATGTGTTACTTTATAAGTATTAGCGTCAACATAAGTTGTAACTTCAAACTCATTATTCATATCCAAACCATCAATGGCAGAAAAAGAATCAAAGGTTACAAAATCACCTTCATCAGCACCGTGGTCTGCATCAGTTACTGTCACTGTTGTTGTGCCATTTGTTGTAAAAGGATTTGTTAAAGCTGCTGTTTCTCTAATAGGTGTAATGTCATAAAGAGCACTACCCGAGAATAAATATAATTTTCTATCGGTTCCTAAAGCAAGATACCTGGTTCCATCTAAACCAATCCAGCTATGTGTATCACGGACCACGCCCACAACAGTTTTATTTGGATCTGGCAAATAAGACCAACCTTTCCATCTTTCAGGTTTTCCGTAGTGAAAACGTACAAGATTTGAGTCAACGTACTTACGTTGATCTCCTGCTGAGTAAGCGGTATCTTGTTTGTCAATGCCTGGTTGAAATTTTAAATCTACAAGTTTCATGGCCAATTATTCTAAACTATTTTGTTTCAAAGCTAAAGATCAATTTCTGGTTCAAACCATATAATAATAGCAAATCTTGGCGAAGTTGAGTCTCCTGTGTAAAGTAAAGGGGAGTGAATACAATCCTTTGATCTAAAAAGAACAGCTCTATTAGGATAACAGCCAATTGCTGTGTTTAAATCATATATTCTTTTTTTTGGAAATTGCTCATAACTGTAAAATCCTGTACCAGAGTTTAATTTTGAGTCTCCGCTTAAATATATCATTAAATGTTTTTCATTTGGAAATTCATCAATGTCTATATGAGGACAAGCCTCCTTTGTATTTGCCAAAGTAAAAGCAGCTTTGTTTACTCTTTTAATACCGATCTTAAAATGTTTTATTATATCTTTTTCTATTTGTTTTAATAAATTATCTTTTTCATCAATTACATTAGAAAAAAAAGCATGCTCTGTTGTGTTATTATTTGTATCAGCAGCGTACAAATCATTACCATAATCTAATGTGGTGCTATAAACTTTAAGTTTATCAAACAATTCTTTAGATAAAAAATTATCTTTTATTTGTATGTCTAAATTCATTTCTTTTTTTGAGGTAAAAATTGAGTAGCTACATTACCTTTAAATGAATAATTACCCATGTGTGTCATACCACTAATAATATCAGCATATATTTTACCGCCTATTTTTTGCCATAAACGACAAAATGCATAGTCTTCAGACAAATATCTTTTGGTATTTGGCTCTATCATCGTGTCAAAAAAAGCATAGTTCCAATTAGATGTGTCATGATAATTAAATGTTTTGTCATGAAGATCATTTAGATGTTGATCAGATTTGAATTTTAAGTCAGGATAAGCTAACGCCATTTTTTTAAATACGTTTCTTTTTATTAACATAAAACCAGTTGCGCCGTCCAATACCTCTATAAATCCTTTTTTAGCTTTAACATGTTTTGGATCTTTAACATTTAAATTATACATTAAAGAAGAAGCGTGTAATTCATCTTCACTTATGTCAGGTTTTTCTTTTACTTTGGTTATAGCCTTGGTCCAATTTATTTGTTTACGAGGATAGACACCTGTCACTACGTCCTCATCTAAGTCCAACATACGAAAGACAGACTCAGGATTAAAAGCAATATCAGCATCAATAAACAAAAGATGAGTATATTCTTTATTATCCATAAACAATTGCACCAATGTATTACGAGCCCTTGTT
>Ga0208919_1001257_pt1 | contig 14949 bp, 14 predicted proteins | sample 4_EtaG_FD_184076 | JGI IMG/M metagenome (GOLD analysis project Ga0208919, IMG submission 184076) | Marine viral communities from the Subarctic Pacific Ocean - 4_ETSP_OMZ_AT15127 metaG (SPAdes) (version 3) | ecosystem: Environmental > Aquatic > Marine > Oceanic | place: Pacific Ocean | collected...
GTTTAATAGTGGGCCGCTTTCTCCAGAAGCAAAAGCAGAGTGGGATGCGATTGGTGAACAAATTGCTGCTGTTAAGGAAGCTGATTGGAATGACCCTCTTAATTGGGCAAATCCAAAAATATTCTCAGGTTCACACTGGAACGAACCTAACGTACTCGTTCATCTGCGAATGTCTGACAGAACTGTCCGCAACCCCGAAACTGGACAACCCGAGAAAGTTTTGTTTCTCGAGGAGATCCAGAGCGATTGGCATCAAAGAGGTCGTAGCCAGGGTTATCAAGAACCTCGGACCCCAGACCCAGAAGAAGTACGACTAGCACAAGAAGAGTACGATGCAGCAAAGGCAGATCTCACCAGAATTACGAACGAAGCAGTCGTGGAAGCTCAGAGGGTTGCCGGAAATGAGATTCAATTAGACGACCTTGCGGACTGGGATGGTGGTTTAGTAAACATGGCTACAACAGAAGACGGCTATGTATACTACAGACAACCAGATGGCTCATGGGCGACAGAGGGCGGTGATGCGTTCCCTAGTGGGGACGCTCTTCGCATGGAAATGGCTGGTCACGGCATAAATGTTAATGTGAGCTGGGGTCGGTACGATGGCGACCCCGGCGAGGTCATGTTTCGTACAAACGAAGCGGGCTTGATTGACAATACCTCTGATAGACAAAGGGAATTGAGTTCCCTTATGAATCACGCATCGAGGCGAAGAACTGACGCTGAAAATGCGTTACGTCAGGCACAGCTAACAGTAACTGAAGGCGTACCGCGAGGTCCATACGAGAAAACAGGCGAATGGTCCGAGCTTGCTATGCGAAGAGCGATCCAGGAAGCCGTGGAAGGTGGTTACGACCGCGTAGCTTGGGCAAGCGGTCGGCAAGCCTCTGAGCTGTATGATTTGCGACAGTACGTTAAGCGTATTGAGTACGATGCAAATAGCGGAAATTTGCAAGCTATGGGCCTGGAGGGTGATGTAATCATCTCAGAAACTGGCATTACTCCGGAGCAATTGCCCAACTATATCGGTAAAGAGCCGGCCGAGCGGTTAATGGCTGCAGATGTAGGTGATGATTATGTAATCACAGAATTTAAACACGCTACTACCGGAGAGCCTCGTTTTAAGATCGAAGGCCCAGACGTTAGCACTTCTAGGGCTACCCGAGAGGAAGCCGAAGAAATCGCTAATATTTTTAGTAACACTCATTTCATTGAAGGCGAGGATCTGGCAGTTGGTGGTGAGGGGATGATAGGCTTTTACGACAGGATCATTCCGAGAACGACAAAAAAATATGGCAACCAGGTAGGTGGTATTGAAATTGAGGACGTTGTTGTATCGGGGCACATACCTAACGAAATTACACGCTTATCCCCAAACCAACTTAATCAAGGTGTTTTGGAACTTGGTCTAGTAGACGCAGACGACCCACTCGTAAAAAAGTGGCTCAAAATGGTAGATGAGTTTTCAACGACACCTGACGGCGCGATAGCTGGAGGGTTTAATGCTAGTGAACAAAAAATTCTTGAGAGGCATTACGACAAAATTCTCAAACATTTTCAAAGCCTTCCCCTAAAAAATACCGATATGATGAACCAGTCGTTCGCAATCACGCCTGAGATGCGAGCGATAGTGGGCCAAGGCGACCAGAGGTTGTGGGGAACGGCCGGAATAGGGTTGTTCGGCGCGAATGCAGCAGCTCGAAGCCAAAACAATGAACGCGACCCTTATGGCGGGTTGCTCCAGCCACCCATTGGGCCACCATTGCTTCCAAGAAGATAGGATGAGCTATACCGATCAACTGATCTTGATGCGCGAAGATCCGGTTCTGTTTGTTGAGGGCATTCTCGGCGCTAAACCAGATAAGTGGCAGTCCGAAGTTATGGCAGCAGTAGCTGCTGGAGCTCGAGGAGTTAGCATTCGATCTGGTCACGGCGTTGGCAAAACTAGCTGCTTGTCTTGGTTAGCCCTCTGGTGGATCTCTACACACTACCATGCAAAGGTGGTGATGACGGCTCCGACTTCGGCCCAGTTGCAGGATGCATTGCTGCCGGAAACAAAAGCATGGCTGAAGCAAGCTCCGGTCGGCTATCGAGATATGTTCAATGTCAAAGCAGATCGCATTGAGCTGCTTTCAGATCCAGAGCGCAACTTTATATCGGCGAAAACTTCGAGAGCTGAACAGCCCGATGCTTTGCAGGGCGTTCACGCTGACAGTGTGTTGCTGATTTGTGATGAAGCGAGCGGTGTACCCGAACAGGTGTACGAAGCTGCGGGTGGCTCAATGTCGGCGCATCGAGCGTCTATGGTACTGGCAGGAAACCCAGTCAGGAGCTCGGGCTATTTTTACGACACGTTCCACAAGCTAAATAAACGCTGGAAAACCTTTCACGTTTCTTGCGAAGACACGACTCGAGTCTCTGAGGAGTACATTGAAGAGTGCCGAGTACGTTACGGCGAAGAATCGAACGTCTATCGAGTCAGAGTGCTCGGTGAGTTTCCCCGAGGCGATGACGATACAGTGATTGCTCAGGAATTGATCACAGAAGCGATTAACAGAGATGTAGAGCCAATACAGTACGGCCCGAGTGTGTGGGGTGTCGATGTAGCACGTTTCGGAGCTGATGCTTCAGCGTTGTGTAAACGCAAAGGCAATGCGATTACAGAGCCTATTAGGCTATGGCGCAATTTGGACACAATGCAGCTGACAGGAGCAGTCAAAGCTGAATACGATTCAACCGATGACAAACCTTTAGAAATCTTTGTCGATTCAATCGGTTTAGGGGCTGGAGTGGTTGACCGGCTTCGCGAGCTCGGGTTGCCAGCTTACGGCATCAATGTGGCCGAGAGTCCAGCGATGGGAACTCAATACATGAATCTGAGATCGGAGCTGTGGTATAAAGCTAAAGCTTGGCTGGAGGGTCGTGACGTTCGACTGCCGCAAGATCCAAATTTGAAAGCAGAGCTGTCTACTGTGCGTTATAGTTATACTTCAAGCGGGCGCGTAAAAATTGAAAGCAAAGGCGAGCTCAAGAAGAGAGGCGTAGCGTCCCCAGACAGCGCAGACGCATTTGTGCTGACTTTTGCTAGTGATGCCGGAACAGCTATGGGCGGTCGCAGTTCCAGGCGCATTGGCAAGCTGAAGCGAAACTTAGCCGGAGTGATTTAGGGTGCTGACGCCAGTGGAGAGTGGGTCTTTACGGCGCAGCTTAAACGACCACAGGGTAATATCTTCCATCTCTGCCCCCGGAAGCCTGGCGGCCCTAACCTAGTCAAACTTTGACAGATTTCGAGTAAGATCAGTATGTTACAATGGGGCAAAGGATTGGAGCGCAATTCTTGGCATACATAGACGAAGCTGAAACTGAAGCTGGCGTAGGCATGACGGAAGAAGAGCTGCAAAGCTCTGTGCGTCAGTCTATCGAAGACGCTATCGATTTTATCGATGACGAAATTAGCCCTATCCGGGCCGAGTCTACCAAGTTTTATCGCGGTGAACCATTCGGCAATGAAGTGCCAGGTCGGTCACAGGTAGTGTCCCGGGATGTTCGGGACGCCACGATGGCAGTGCTGCCTTCGATGATGCGAGTGTTTTTTGGGTCGTCCAAGCCAGTGGAATTTGTTCCGCAGAATGCCAACGATGTGGCTATGGCAGAACAGGCGACTGACTACGTTTCCCACATACTTCAGGTCGATAATGATGGACTAGAAATCTTTTATTCGGTGTTCAAAGATGCACTAATGAATCGGGGCGGTTTCGTAAAATGGAGCTGGGACGATTCATCTATCGTTAATACACACACCTTTGAAGGACTCGATGAAGGTTCGTTGGGGTTAATACTCCAAGAAGAGGGAGTCGAAGCTGTCTCAGTTGTCGGCAAACCAGCACCCGGCATAAACGAGCAGCAGATGGCAGAGCTCGAAGCTCAGGGAATGCCAGTTCCGCAATTGTATGACGTTGAAATCAAGCGCAGCACAAAGAAAAACCGCGTCAAAGTCGAAACGATGCCACCGGAAGAGTTTTTCGTAGATGCTGCTGCTACGTCATTAGACGATTGTCAGATTTGTGGACATCGGACGATGGCGACTGTCAGCTCTCTCGTAGCTTTGGGCTATGACCAGGAAATGCTCGATGAACACCTAAGCGACCAGGTAGGGTTTATTGATTCTGAGGAGTACATAGCAAGAACGTCATACCCAGATACGCGCAGTCCACTATCTGAATATGAACGCAAACGTGTGCTTTATGTTGAGGCTTGGGCTTACGTTGACTTTGATGGTGATGGACTAGCCGAGCTCAGACGGATTTGCACGATAGGCGACAGCTACACAATCGTGAACAACGAACCAGCTGCAAGTATTCCGTTTGCTGTGTTTAATGCCGACCCAGAGCCACATATGTTCTTTGGCTCCGACTTGGCAGATTTGACCAAAGACATACAGCGGATCAAGTCAGCTACGCTACGAGGTATGCTCGACAGTTTGGCGTTCAGCTTGTATCCACGGACGGCCGTAGTTGAAGGCATGGTGGATCTTGATGACGTTATGAATGACGAGCCAGGGGCGATTATACGCACACGCCAGCCCGGAATGGTGACACCATTTAATGTGCCGTTCCTGGGCAAAGAAGCTTTTCCTATGATCGCATATCTCGATCAAATGAAAGAGTCGAGAACGGGCCAGACTGCTGCGTCACAAGGACTTGATCCAGATGTGTTGCAGTCTACCACCCGGGCAGCTGTCCAGGCGACAGTAAAAGGAGCCGAGCAACACCTTGAGCTGATGGCTCGACTGTTTGCTAATGGCTTCAAGCGCATGATGAAAGGAGTGCTGGAACTCGTAATTACGCACCAGGACCGAGAACGTGTAGTTCGGCTGCGAGATACTTGGGTTCCAGTAGATCCCCGAGTGTGGGATTCTGGCATGGACTGCGAAGCAAATGTAGGGCTTGGTAGTGGCTTGACTGACGAAAAGCTGGCTGTTCTCGCTAATGTAGCAGGACAGCAAAAAGAAATTTTAGAAAAACTCGGACCAAGCAATCCGCTAGTCGGCCTGGGTCAGTTTAGGAACACGTTAGCAAAAATGCTCGAGGTGGCCGGCTTTAAAGATGCCAACCAGTTCTTTAAGCCGATTCCAATTGACTACGAGCCACCACCGCCACAAGAACCGCCTGAGCCATCAATGGAAGACAAAATGCTTCAGGTGCAGATGGCTGATATTCAGAGCCGGGCGCAAATAGAAATGCAAAAATTGCAGTTAGCTGCAATGAAGCAGCAACAGCTCGATGAACGAGAGTCGGCTAGAATTGCTGGAGATCTGGCGATTCGCGAGTTCCAAGCTGAGGAAAAATTCCAGAATGATGTAGACCTGGCGATTGTGAAAGCTAATCTGAAGGAAGGTCTATGACCTTGACTAAGGAAATGAAGGCTAGACGGGCAAAAGAAATTCTTGAGGATGATGTATTTTTAGAGGTAGTAGCTAAAGCAAAGTCGAGTCTGATGGGTCAGTGGTCTTTAACCGAGCTGACTGATACGACAACACGGGAAAGTTTGTACCATCAAGATCGTGGCCTTGACGAAGTTTTAAGGCATTTGCGAATATTGATAAACGACTGGAACGTAGAAAAGCAACGAAAGCAAAAGGTAAGGACATGAAATTATGAGTGAACTGGTTGCGACAGAAACGCCTGAACGCACCGGCCCACGCTCTATGGGTGAGATCCAAGATGGTCTGACCCAGGCGCTCACCGGATCTGATGAGCTACCGCGAGAGGATTCTTCTACAGAAGAGCAACCCTCGACCGATTCATTAGAAGTAGAGCAGCAGGAAGCCGAGTTAGCCGATGATTCGGAAGTGGAAGAGCAAGACGCAGATGAACCCGAAGCCGAGCTATCTGAAAACGATCAGCCGATTTACACCATCAAAGTTGATGGCGAAGAGGCACAAGTATCGTTGAACGAACTCGTAAACGGATATCAGCGGGGCGCGACTTTTACACAACGGCAGCAGGAGCTGGCTGCGGAACGAGCACAATTGCAGGAACAGATGCAAGGGTTGCCCGGGCAAGAAGCTCAGCTGCAACAGACGTACCAGCAGTACCAAGAGGTGCTGCACCAACTTCGGGGCCAGATGGAAGCAGCTTCTCAGCCACCCAATATGGATTGGGATGCGCTTGAGCGTGAAGATCCAGTTCAATGGCTAAAGCTCAAAGAGCTAGAACGTCAACGAGCTGGTGAGATACAAGCTGTGGTAGCGGAGCAACAACGGATGCAAGGTATTCAGGAACAAGAGCGCCAAAGAAGGTTCCAGGAGCATCTAGAAGTGCAACGCGGTCAGGTTCTCGAAAAAATTCCTGAATGGTCTGATGGCAATGTTCAAGCTGAAGATCAGCGCAGGTTGATGGAGTACGGACAGACAGAGGGCTACTCTGAGGAGGAGCTCGGGAAACTGTACGATGCTAGAGCAGTTGTGATACTGCGAAAAGCTATGCTCTATGACCAGCTGACCAACGGCGAGAAAATTACCCAGGCTAAATCTAAAATCGGTAGCGTCAAAGGCGGTAGTCGAGAGACTACGCGCAGGACGCACACCCGCAAACACAAAGCTCAACGACAGAAGCTTAAAACGTCTGGGAAAGTACATGACGCAGCTCCGTTGCTGGGCGCACTGCTTGCGGATTGACATGGAGATGACGAACAATGGCAGTTGTAGCCAATACCTTCCTCACCTATGACGCTAAAGGGATACGCGAAGATCTATCTGATTTAATTGCAGATATTTCTCCGACACAGACGCCCTTCCAGAGCAACATAGGCACACGGGAGGCTGAAAATAGCTACTTCGAGTGGCAGACTGACAGCCTGAGTGCTGCTTCAGCTACTCCAGTAGTAGAAGGACAGGACTTGAGCTCATTCACGGCAGTGACGCCGACTGTGAGGCTTGGAAACTACGCCCAGATCAATATGAGAGATTTCATCATATCGGGCACAGAACAGGTAGTACGGAAAGCTGGCCGTCAGTCTGAGGTGGGCTACCAGGCTGCTAAGGCAGCTAAAGAGTTGAAGCGAGACATCGAGACAGCTTGCTTGCTCAACGGATCGGGTGCTAACGCTGGTGCGACAGCTACGGCTAGAGTAACAGCTGGATTCCCTTGTTGGTTGAAGACCAACGAAACTTCCACAAACGTGACAAAGCCTAGTTACACGGGTTCAACTCCGACAGGCGCAGCACAAGTGTGGAAGGCTTTCGGAACGCCTACCGCGTTTACCGAAGCGATGCTTAAAACTACGATGCAGGAATGTTTTGCGTCGGGTGGCGAGCCTCGGATGCTCATGGTTTCTCCTTTCAACAAGACTGTTGTTAGTGGGTTCAGTGGGATTGCTTCCAGCCGCTACAATGTAGACGGCGCAGAGCCTTCCGTGATAATTGGTGCGGCCGACATTTACGTTTCAGATTTTGGTAATTTGTCAGTCGTTCCGAACCGCTTCTTCACGACAGTGGTTGACGCTGGTGCGGGTTCACTGATGAACGACTGGGCTTTCTTAATCGATACTGATGAGGTTGCTATGGCGACTCTTCGGCCGTATCGCATTGAGGCGTTAGCCAAGTCCGGTGACGCAGATAAGCGCATGGCGCTCAGCGAATGGGGTCTGCAAGTCTCAAACGAGGCTGCTCACGGCGTAGTTGCTGGAATTACAGCAGCTTAACCTTAAACCTCTGGGGGAGTGGGGGCGTCAGCTCCTGCTCCCCTAACTGGGAGCATTATGCCAAGGAAAAAAGACACACTGTTGTCATACGATGAGGCTACCGGACAAACGGAAGTCTACCATTATGACGCTATTGAGAACCGCAGCATTATCGAAACAGTGCAGGATATTGAGCCGATTCTGATTCAGAATCGCGCTGACTACAACAGTTTTGATGAAAATGCTCGGTGGGGAAATCCTTTGAAGCCTTCCCAGGAAACATTTCATCATGTGGGTCGCATTCCTAATGTGATTCTCGAGCAGATGCCAGCTGAAATGCGTCAGGGTTTTATGTCGGGTAAGGGGTTGCAGGGCAAAGCTTGGAAAAAGTGGCTCAACGACCCTCATAACAAAATGTTTAAAACGCGACCTGGCAGAATCTAATGGCTAACATCACGACTTACGCCCAACTGCAAACGCAGATAGCTAATTGGTTAGATCGCACAGATTTAACTTCGGAGATACCCACGTTTATCGAACTCGCAGAAGCGAGCTTCAATCGTACGATTCGTGCTCCAGATATGATCACGAAAAACGACAGCTTCTCGATTGCCGGTCAGTACACCACACTGCCAAGTGACACGTTGGAAATCATTCGCATTGTAGTCGATCTACAACCAGTCATTGTACTTGAGTATCTGTCGCCAGAGGACTTGTCAGAGCTCAGAATCAGCCTTACAGGCACAGGTAAACCTTACTACTTCACATTGATCGGGGGATCGAGCAACCAGTTAGAGGTGCTGCGCTCTCCGGATCAAACGTACACCTCCTCTATCATTTACTATACGCGCATTCCGGCGCTAACGGATTCAGCGACCAGCAATTGGCTGTTAACAAACCACCCAGACATTTATTTGTTTGGTGCGCTGGTCGAAGCTGAACCCTATTTGAAAAACGATGAACGTATGCCGTTGTGGACGAGTCGCCTTGAACAAGCCCTGACTACCCTCCGCCTACAGGGCGAGCGTGAACTCCACAGCGGTTCGTCTATCAGTATGCGAGCTCGAGCTCTAGGATAAAACATGGCAAATCCAACCACTAATCTAGGACTAACTAAGCCCACAGTCGGTGGGTCTACAGACACTTGGGGAACGACTCTCAATGAACAGGTCATCGACATCATCGATGCCGTGTTTGCGATTGGTGGCACTGATGTCACAATGTCTGACATCAAGTTCAACTCTGTTGGTTTACAGGAAACAGGAACAGGCACTGACACAGTAAAGGTGCAAGCTCCTGCTGCCGTCACTCAATACACGTTGACTATGCCTGGTGCTGTAGGCGCGTCAGGCCAAATCCTCAGAACCTCTGATGCTTCTGGGACGCTCGAGTGGGTGACAGATCAAGAAGGTGATATAAAATCTGTGGCCGATGCTACGAATGGTGGCCTCGATGTTACAAACGGAACAGGGCCGGACGTTACCCTGGCAGTCGATTTCAATGACTTGGCTGCTGCGGTTGTAGATGTGGCAGCAGATTCAATTGGCATTCTTGACGCTACAGATAACAATACCAAAAAAGAAACCATAGCAGACCTAGTCACTGCTATGGGCGGCACTGGGCTGACTGGTTCTAGTGGTACGTTGAACGTGGACGCAGCTCAAACGCAAATAACCTCGGTCGGAGCTCTTAACGCCGGAAGCATCACTTCTGGCTTTGGAGCAATAGACAATGGCTCTAGTGCTATAACCACGACTGGCACTGTAACAGCCACCACACTCGCTGGGACGCTCTCTACGGCCACTCAGAACAGTGTGACTACAGCTACGGGTTTGGTAACTGTCGGAGCCCTTAATTCGGGCTCTATAGCGTCAGGATTTGGCAACATTAACAATGGTAGCAGCTCGATTACCGGAGGAGCTGGTTCTTTTACGACAATTGCCGGATCTACAAGTCTAGCTTTAGCGACTGGGGCCACTGTAACAGGTATCGACAATGGAGCCCTCGGCTCGAGTGCCACGCTATTGGCGACCCAGGGCGCAATCAAAACGTATGTAGATGCCCAGGTAGGCTCATTTGATACGCTTGCTGAAGTGCTCGCAGCTGGAAATACAACCGGCTCGACGGACATCGTTGTTACTGCTGGTCAAAAAATCACAACCGACACAATAGCTGAAACGACATCAGCGGCCGGCGTAACGATTGATTCAGTTCTACTCAAAGACAACACAGTGACAGCAACTACTTTTGTGGGAGCTCTTACTGGTAATGTCACTGGTAATGCTAGTGGTACAGCAGCTACTGTCACAGGAGCGACTCAGGCTGCAATAACCACTGCTGCTAATTTGGTGACAGTCGGAGCCCTGGACTCAGGTTCTATAACGAGTGGGTTCGGAGCCATAAATGTCGGATCGTCTGCTATCACTGGGGGCGCTGGTTCGTTTACCACTATTAGTGGCAGCACCAGCTTGGCGTTGGCTACAGGTGCTACAGTCACTGGCATCGATAATGGAGCCTTGGGATCTAGTGCGACACTGCTTGCTACTCAGGGTGCGATTAAGACCTATGTGGATGCCCAGGTAGGAGCAGCTGACTCATTATCTGAAGTGTTAGCTAACGGCAACACAACAGGCTCGACAAACATCATTGTGTCGGCCAGCCAGAAAATCACTACTGACACGATTGACGAGACTACGGCTGCGGCCGGAGTCACAATTGATTCAGTGCTGTTAAAAGACAACGTGGTTACGGCTACGAGTCTCGCTGGGACAATTACAACCGCAGCCCAGACAAACATCACTTCTGTTGGTGCTCTTAATGGTGGCTCAATCACGTCTGGCTTCGGAGCCATAGACGTAGGTAGCTCGAACATAGATGGTGGCACGATAACTGCGGACACAGCATTGGTTGGCACACTTTCTACGGCTGCTCAAACTAACATCACTTCTGTCGGAACTCTGACATCACTTACCACCTCTGGTGATATTGTGATCGATGCCACTGACAAGATTCGTCTCGATGGAAGTGCGTCAGGAAACACATATTTGTCAGAATCTTCAGCAGATGTGGTAACACTCACGACTGAAGGACTTGACTCCTTTCGTTTTGCTTCAAGTGGTGGAAATCCCTATATCAGACTTGAGGCAGGAAACACTGGCGTAGGAGCTATCCAGTATTACGAGAACGATGGTGGTTCGGGCCAAGTACTCCACTTCCAAGCAGGGGTAAGAGGAGCAGATAATAAATATTACATAAGTTCAAATGCCACTATCCATACCAATTATGCTATCCAGTGTAGTGGAGAAGACGTGGCCATTGGTGGAGCGCTGAGTGGTAACGCTGCATCTTTTAGCGGACAGATCGATACAACAAACAGGGTAGGAATTGGCACGACTAGCCCAAGTTCTTACTACACTACTGATCTAGTCATAGCAGACACCGCATCTGGTCAGATTGCGGGGCTAACTATAGCCAACGCCAACGATGGGCAGGGTCGGATTGACTTTGCGGATGGAACGTCTGGAGCCGCACAGTATCGAGGAACGATTGCGTATGTCCACGACTCCACTCCCGCAGATGGTTACATGAGGTTTGTATCGGGAGGTAATGAGAGAATGAGACTGACCGGAGCCCAAGTTATAATGCCCCTTCCAACTTCCGATCCTAGTGTAACTAACGCTTTGTGGAACGATAGTGGCACTGTCAAAATAAGTGCAGGATAATATGACAATAACATGGCAAGTAGACACAATGGAGGTGACGTACACAGATGGTGCTCTGTCGGATGTAGTCACCTCTGTGGCTTGGAGGGCAACCGCTACTGATGGCACGTTCGTTGATCCAGACGGCACGACAAGACCTTTGTCTGCGACGACTGTTGGTTCAGTTGAGGTTACGCCTCCCGATCCAGACAACTTTACGCCTTATGCAGATATTACCGAAACACAGGCTGTTGGGTGGGCTAAGGACGCGCTTGGTAATGAAAAAGTGTTGGAGATTGAGGCAGACGTAACAACTGCTGTCCAACAAAAAAAGACTCCTACTAGCGGTACTCCAGAACTTCCTTGGAGCTCTGAGGCTGATGGGGGTTGAGGAAATGCTCTCGTATTTTCCAGCGGTGCTGGCAGCGGGAGCAGCGTACGGCGGTGTAAAAGCAGGGTTAAACGGAACTCGAGATACCCTAGCTCAAATCGAGCGAATTGTATCGAGACTAGATGAAAAGGTGGATGTACATGGCGAAAGAATCAGCAAGGTCGAAGAACGAACAGAACAGCTCCAGCAGCGCATCAGTGGTGGAAGGAGCTGACTTGACAAGTTCTACGACTTCTGGGTCCACCAATGGAACGATCATCTTAGATGAACGTGTGCCATTGACACTGGAACAGGCAGTTAGCTTGCGGACGTTGTTTCAAGCGAAAAAAGAACGCCTAGATGGATTGCAGAACATAGACGCGAGCATCGAGCTCGCTTATCAAATGCTCGGCATTCAAGGTCGCGAGATTGTCGCTGGTGAGCTCGGGGATGAAAATCCGCATATAATGCTGAAAGCGCAGACCAACGGCGCAATAAAATAATGCCAGCTGCCGAGTTCGTTCCTCTTCAATTTGAGCCTGGCGTTTGGAAAAACGGCACTCTATATCAAGCTAGAGGTCGGTGGTATGACGCTGACCTTATGCGTTGGAGCGTAGGAGCTCTCGGCCCAATCGGTGGATGGCGTACTTGGGGCGACAACACTACGGCCGTAACAGGGGTCGGTCGCACAGCTTTGCCCTGGATGGACAACACCTTCAGGCGCTGGTTGGCAGTGGGTACTGCTGCCAAGCTTTATGTGTACGACTCGGGGGCTGATCTTAGTGATATCACTCCCACAGGATTTACGGCTGGTCGCACTAACGCTAACCCCAATATTGGTTACGGCAACGCAGTTTACGGAGAGTCAACCTACGGCAACCCTCGCCCAGATTTAGGGATTCCTGAGCCGGCCACGATATGGTCGTTCGATTTGTGGGGAGAAAATCTCGTAGGCTGCACTCCGGATGATGGCGATCTTTATATGTGGGACGCATCGACTGCCACCCCGGCAACGGCAAAAGCAGCTCGCATTGCGAACTCGCCACAGTTTACCATAGCGACAGCTGTAACTTCTGAGCGTATACAGATGGCTTTCGGAGGTGTGCCCTCTGGAGGAGCTGAAGCAGACCGAGATCGCCGTCGAGTGTTTTGGTCTGACTCTGAAGACAACACTGACTGGACACCGACCAGCACGAATCAGTCTGGTGATCATATTCTAGATACCGAAGGCGACCTACTAGGAGCTGTAAAGGTCAGGGATCGTCTTTTGATTTTTACGACGATAGACGCCCATTTAGCGACGTATGTAGGATTGCCCTACGTCTACTCCTTTGATCGCGTAGGAGACGCTTGTGGGCCAGTGTCTGTCAATGCAGTTGTTGTAGCTGGACCGACAGCCTACTGGATGGGTCGGTCAGCTCAAGGCTTCTTTATGTACGATGGAACGCTGCGCTCGATACCTTGCGATGTAGAGTCTTTTTTGCTGACCGAAATGAACCAGGCCCAAGCGTCAAAAGTTGTAGCTTGGCACAATACGCTATTTAATGAGGTGGTCTGGTTTTACCCGAGCACTACTGATGAAGTAGATGCCTATATTTCCTACAACTACGTTGAGGAGCATTGGGCAACTGGGACACTGGGTCGCACAGCAGTGACTAGTCGGGGCATATTCCTGCAACCGATCTTGTTCGATGCTTCGGGCAACCCTTACGAGCACGAAGTTGGGAACACTTACGCAGATGTCGGACAAGCAGCGAAAGTGCCGTATGTGGAATCGGGGCCAATTGAGCTCGGCAATGGTAATCGTGTGTTGTCAGCGACTAGTCTGATCCCAGATGTTACATCTCTGGGAGACATTACGACTACGTTTTTTACGAGGCTGTACCCCACTGACAGCGACACACAACATGGGCCGTTTACGATGACTGCTCCGACCTCGGTGCGTTTCACCGGCCGAACGTGTCGGATGAGGTGTACGAGCGATTCTAGTGCTGCGTGGAATGTCGGTGTACCAAGGCTCGAGCTCCAACCGGGGGGCAGACGATGAGTGTATCTGCTGCATCCGGAGTGAGACGCTTAACTCTTGCCCCGCCACCAGAGGAATATGATCGCGGGTTAGAGATGTCGAACAACAGGGCTCTCGAGGAAGCTGATCACACAAACTTCAAGCATTTCCAAGATGTAGACTTGGCGAACAATGAACGGCTCATCCTGGTTAGTGCCAATGGTACTCGCTACCAAGTGGTAGTGTCTGATGCTGGCGTTCTGTCAACGAGCACAGTCTGATGAAGTCCGTTGACCAGGAAGGTTTCGCAAAGGCATGGGAACGTAGCAAAGGCTACCTAGAGGCCGCGCTCGCTAAAGCTGGTGACGAGTATACGATAGACGATGTTTTAAAAGACATAGAACATGATCATGCAATTTTTTATCCCGTCAAAAATGGAGCAGCAATTTTTAGAATTGCTTTGTATCCTCAAAAACGAATATTGCGCCTCTGGTTAGCTGGCGGTGAGATGGATGCAAACCTTAATGCGGTATTAGAAGCAGCAGAATTTCACGCCCGTGAGCATGACTGTGCTGGAATAGAAATAGGTGGCAGAAAAGGCTGGGAACGAGTTTTAAAGCCACATGGCTACGAACATAGATGCGTAGTCCTTAAAAAAGATTTAGGAGATTAAGGAGGCTAAGATGAATTGGTTTGGTGGCGATGACAACGACAATGAACTACAAGATATGCGGCTGGAAAATGTCCAAAAATTAGATCCCCAGTCCGAAAAGAGACAGGTAGATTTTTGGAACCAAGCGCAAGAGTACGCCAGTACGTCACCATTCCAGCAACAGTATGGCACAGCAGCAGATATGCCTGGCCTCGGCACAATGTCACAGAGAGGTCAGCAATATCTCACGAACCAAATTCTCGGCCCGGGAGCGTATGGACCAGCAGTAACAGGGAATCTTGGGTTTACGCCTTACGCTGAACCAGCCGGTTTGCCAGAGTCTCCAGCCTGGGCCTACGACCCTAACATAGAAACGTATTCCCCTAGCGGGGGCGGGATGGTTAGGGCCGGCACAGGATACACCATGCCTCCAGGCACAATCCCTACAGGAACAGCGCAACCGAGAAGTGGTGGCGGTGGTGGCGGTGGTGGCGGCGGTGGTGGCGGTGGTGGTGGCGGTGGTGGTGGTAATTTGGAT
>Ga0208919_1001258_pt1 | contig 14936 bp, 28 predicted proteins | sample 4_EtaG_FD_184076 | JGI IMG/M metagenome (GOLD analysis project Ga0208919, IMG submission 184076) | Marine viral communities from the Subarctic Pacific Ocean - 4_ETSP_OMZ_AT15127 metaG (SPAdes) (version 3) | ecosystem: Environmental > Aquatic > Marine > Oceanic | place: Pacific Ocean | collected...
TAGATGAAGTTATTACTGAGTTTTTCAATTCAACAACTAAGAAATTTGATATTTCAACTGTTAAGTTAGTTGAAGCAATTGCAAATAATCAATCTAGAAATAATGCAGAAAAATCTTTAGATGATCAACAATCTAATCAATTAGATGATCTTGCTAAAGCATTTCATGATAGGCTTGCAGATAATCAAGTTGCAAAAGACATGCAATTAATTGCAAGTAATTCTTAACAACTTGTTAAATATTAAGAGGGATTTATTTCCCTCTTATATTTTTTTTTGTCACTACTATCACAGTGGGGAGTGAGGAGTGAGGAGTGGCGAGTAAATTTTATATAGGAGTGAGCAATGGCTAACAATACATACTATTGGGATAATGGTATACGTGTACATATTACACGTGGTAAATTACAATCGTCTATGGCAAGGCTTGCCAAACATACATCAAGGCATGAGTTTGATTGGCATTCTATTGATCAGAAGGCAGACTATGTAAATACCAAACAGAAGGAGCAAACCGAACTTGACGAGGCTTTGGCTAAATTACGTGCCTTAATTAAGGAGTGATTTATTTTTGTCAACTATCGTTTTTGGCACGGAAATTGCATAATATTATTAATTCTTACCAACTTGTTAAAAAAAGGAGAAATAGATGGAAAAGAGAAATAAATGTGCTGATTGGAGGTATGAAAGTGTATAATATAATAAGTATTAATGGCAATGTCTTAAATGACGAGCCTATCAAAACAAAAAAATTAGCTATAGGATTTTTAAAAGAAAAATATTTAGAAGATCATGTTCCATTTTTTGAATTAGATTGTCATGGAAAATCAGATGGTTTTTCTTTTAAAGAATTTTTAAATGATTTTACAATAATAAAAAAGGAGAAGTAAATGATAATATTCGCTAGAACTTTAATTACAATATTTGGATTATGTTGTATATTAACAAGCTACACATTTTGGGATATAACAAGGGAAATACTTAATCCCTTTTATATGCGAGAGCTAATTACTATCAGTTTGGCTATGTCAGGTGTGGCATTCGGTTGGATTGCGATATGCGATCCATCATGGAGATAATTCTTACCAACTTGTTAAAAATAGGAGAAAACAAATGTTTAATGAAGAAATATTAGAAAGAGTAAAATCTTGGCTAGATGCTGATGTAGAGGAGCAATCTTTACCTCTTGCAGTAAGGCAAAATAGTGCAAGGCTACGAGATAAAATTCAAGAATGGGAGAATGAATAATGAAAGTTGAATTATATTGGAATATACCTTTGAAAAAGTATAGTGTTAAGGCTTTGGAAGGGGAACACAAAGGTAAAGTGTTTACTTATGCAAGATATGCAGAGGTAATAGATGCAGAGTTTGTTGTGCAGCCAAGTGGACAAAAACGTGTAAGGGAGAGTGGGCAGAAGAATGTCCATGCCTTTGTTCGTGGTCTTATAACAGATGACTTGTCTTCAGACTATGCAAAGAAAATGCTATGGAGAAGAGTGAGGTATAATCCTCATGTCGATGACTTCTTTATGGTGCAGAAGTTCTCTGATATGAGTCAGTACAAGCCTATCGATAAGAATATGAGGTATGCAGTACGACTAGAAATATACGATGATAAACCAAGAATTTATATATAGGAGGTATTTATGAGTTATAAATTATTTGGAGTGGGGAGTAATACCAAGATTGTAAAAGGTGATGGATCAGAATTTATGACTGCCATCATGCATTTATTCCCAAAGAATACCAAGATATGTCCCTTTCAAGATGTGGCAAAGTGCAAAGAGCCTTGCCTAAATACTGCAGGGCGAGGTGTATTTAATACTGTACAAAAGGCTAGGCAACGTAAGACAGACTTGTATCTTACAGACAAGTTCAAGTTCATGGATTACATGTATCATGACATGCATATGTTTAGACGCAGAATGCACAAAAACAAAGTAAAACCATGTGCTAGACCTAATGGTACAAGTGATATATTGTTTGAGAGGACTAATCTTATGTATGACTTCTATGATATACAGTTCTATGATTACACCAAGACATACAAGCGAGTGTACAAGAAGTTACCACCTAATTACCATCTTACCTTATCATATAGTGAGGCTGATATGGATTATGCTCACAAGATATATCGAGCAGTTATTGATACATGTACAAACATGGCAGTTGTGTCCACCTTACCTATGCCTAAGAAGTTCAGAGGTTTAGATTGTATTGATGGAGACAAAGATGACTTACGATTCCTTGATCCAAAAGGTGTTGTGGTTTGGCTATCTGCCAAAGGCAAAGCTAAAAATGATACAAGTGGATTTGTTGTACGAGATTTAGATAATTGGAGAGTAGCATGACAACAGTAGAAGATTTATTAAATATGTTTGATTTGCATCAGCGTTTATGCAAGATATCAAACATGAGATCGCTAGACTTTGAGGACTTTACTTTAGTATTTATACAAAGTAATTACACAGACGTACAAGCGAATGCATTTAAAAAACTTACCAAGTTGGTAAAAAATGACTAACAGAATTAATCCTGTTGCAAAGGCTATGGCACACAATCGCAAGAGAAAACAGATTGTGCCTAACAAGAAGAAGTATAGTCGCAAGAGGGATAATACAATTCCATCAACCAATAACATGAAAGGAGGTTATTATGGAATTAAACAACAAGCAGACTCTGAAGACACTTAGAGATCAAATTGAGAACGCATTGAAAGATCGTGTTGTTCTTGAGGAGTTAGTATTTGAATTAGGCAGTTGTACATACGATAGAGATGGATCAAATGCCACGTTCAAACTTAATGTAAGAGTAAAAGGTGCTAAGACTAGAGAAGAAAAGCAGCTAAACTCTTTTGCTGACTTGGATGATATTGATATTAACAAGACATGGACAGAGGGGACTAGAAAGTTCAAGCTATGTGGATACAACACAAAAGCACCAAAGTTTCCCTATCTGATGAAGGATATCAATTCAAGTGGCACACAGACTTACAAGATTGGCACATCTACTGCAAAGAGATGGTTTCGTAAGGAATGTGCTTAATATTAACTAAGGTAGGATACAATCACGTGTCCTACCTCTCATATACAGAAAGGAATTATTATGAGAAATTTAACTTTAGACGCAGTCTACGATATGGTAGACTCATTATCAAACAGAAAAAGACCATGCGACATAAACGATGTTCTTAATTACAAAGTTTGGTCAAAAGGTAGACAAGATTACATCAGACTTGGTGATCACTACATCGAGCATTTACTACGTAAGATTGTCAAACAGACAGAGGATCATCATGACAAGGTGGCTAGACTTGAAGGCTTGATTGAAGAGAAGGATAATTTCATTCACAAGCTAATCCAAGAACAAGAGCCTAAAGGTTGGCGTTATGTGTTCTGTGATATACCTAACCAACTAATAGGTAAAATCTTTATTAGAATGCTCAAGAAGTATCTCAATAAAGAGAGTTATAAGATACGTGTCAAAGGTCAATATCTTGATGACGAGACTAAGAAGACAGAAGGTTGGAAGAAGTATGAGTTCGGTCAACCTATCGGCAAGTCTAAGTGTTTACGTGTATATGTGGATAAGGTATGAGTATTATCTTAGACAACACAGTAAATGCCAAGTGCAACGAGTGTGGTAAGGAGTGCAGAGCTAGTGAGATGTATATGTTTCACAAGTTTCTGTACTGCTTTAAATGTTCAATCAAAAGATTAAAAGATGAAAGGAGATTTTGATGACTGAAAGAATATGTAAATTAATTTTAAAATATTGTTCTGAGGATATTTCTCAGATACAACATATAAAAATATTTTGTGATAAACTTTTAAAAGACTACGACACAGACATTGATAGGGAGAAATCAAATGGCTAAATCAAATATTGTAATTAAAAATATAAAGCTAACTGTAAGTCAAGAAGAGTTAGATTTGATTACAGATGCTTTAAATTTATATGTAGAAGATATGGAAACTGGTAATGATGAATTATCTTTACGAACTATAGAAGTAGGTAGAATACCTTTTTACAAAGTAGACAAAGGTCTTTGTCCTGATCTAAGGAAATGGTACATAAAATATATGAGACTAGCAACTCAGTTGAATAGACTCAATAATAAATTAACTTGTATGGATAAGTTACATTGGAGAGGCACACATCAACAATTATCGAGGGCAAAATGACTTGGGTATTGTATGTATTGTTTATGGCAGAAGATCGCACTCTGCAACATATAGCAGAGAAGAAATTCTTTGAAACAGAACAAGCATGTTATCAACACTACAATAATCACAAAGCTAGTATTGATAAAAGTATCTACGAGATTATACGACCAAGAATAAATAAAGCTGAGATATTGCATGTTGGTTGTATGCCTACAACTGCAAAGATGGAGATTAAGTAATGGAAGAAGAAGGTAAGCCATATATCGTTACATATTGTGACGTTATATATGCACACTCAGAGAAAGATGCTTACAGAATATTATTAAGACAATTAGATTCTGATGTAGCATGTGGTGATGTGGGTGCATTTAATTTAAAACCATTAGAGGAGCTAAAGACATGAAAGTTTTAAATTCAGTAAAATTAAAAGATGTGTTCTACGAGTTTGTACACACAAGAAAATCTAGTTTTGATCAGTTGGAATATACTGCTCGTAACATGGGATATCTTTTAGTAGGCATAAAGTTTCCTAACGATCATGTTTACAAAGATAGACCAAGATCATCAGCTTACTTAATTGTAGAGCATGGACAAACAAATAAACATTACAGATTGGAGGTATAATATGAATGTATTAAGTTTATTTGATGGCATGTCATGTGGGCAACTTGCCCTAGAACGTGCCAATGTATCTGTAGATAATTACTTTGCTTGTGAGATAGACAAGTATGCAATGCAGATAGCTAACAAAAATTTTCCTAACACAATACAGTTGGGAGATGTGTCTTATATCAACTCTCATGGTTCAGATGAACTTAATGAAGGTGAGATTGATTTACTTATGGGTGGTTCACCTTGTCAAGGATTCAGTTTCGCAGGAGAACAGTTAGCATTTGATGACCCACGTTCCAAATTATTCTTTGAGTTCATAAGAATTATGAATGAGTTAAAACCTAAATACGTATTGCTTGAGAATGTACGAATGAAGAAACAGTTTGAAGATGTGATTACAGAACACATGGGATTCCCACCACAGTTACTGAACTCAAGTAAAGTTTCTGCACAAAACAGATGGAGAAACTATTGGTTTGGTGTAAGAATGAATGGCAAGTATTATGGTATAGAGATACCACCTTTGGAAGACAAAGGCTTGGTACTCAAGGATATATTACAGACTGACCATGACGAGCCACCTGTTCCTATCAATGAACGCAATGCTAGGCATCATCGATCAGCAGATCAGAAAGCCTTATGTACGACTGCCACCATGCACAAAGGTGCAGGTAACAATGGCATGACGATTGTCGATAGGCTAGTAGAAGTAGGCTATGCTGATAAGTATGCACATTACAAACATGGTCAAGCCAAGCGAGTATATCACATGAATGGCAAAGCACCTACGCTACTCACTATGCAAGGTGGTAACAGAGAGCCTAAAGTTGCTACGTATTCACCTAAAGGTGGTCGCATTGTTAATCGTAGGCTTGATGAGAATGGTGTTCGCAAAGATTATCAAATGAAACTACCTCTCACACCACAGATAGAAGTACGAGGTGACTACAAAACAAACTGTTTAACAACTGTACAAAAAGATAATATCGTGGTAGAAGGTATGACATGGAGAAAGTTAACACCTATCGAGTGCGAGAGATTACAGACTCTGCCTGACAATTACACAGAAGGTGTATCAAAGACACAACGATACAAGATGATTGGTAATGGTTGGACAGTTGATGTAGTTGCTCACATACTAGGAGAAGTTCTTTTACCTAAGAGAATTAAATCAGATAACTATGACAAAGGATACTTTGTCCATAACTAAGAAAGGAAATAATATGAATATTAAAATAACTGAAGTACAAAAAGAGAGATTACTTAAAGGTATTAATAATCTTAAAGAGTTAAATAATGATGTAAGAGATACTATTCCATTAGAGTATCACAAACTTATAGAACTAGATGGACTAGAATATTTTTTATCTGAAGTATTTAAGTTAGAGTTACCTAAGTGTGAACATAACTACGCTAACAGATATAGAGACTACAGATTTATTAAAAGGGAAAAGAAAGATGCCTAAAAAAAATAGACCCCATTGGGAAGTTATGTCTGATGATTCATTTAACAAGACATTAAAATTAGTAATAATAATCTTATATTCTTTTGCTATCATTTCAGTAGCTAGTGAACTCATGGCAGGAACTTGGAATGACAAGCCTGTTATGTGTGCAAAAGAAAAAGAGATGATGTATACAATACAAGATAAAAATGAAAAGTTATTATTTAATGCAGTACAACTAGCTAAAGTTAGAAGTAAAGAAGGATTACAGGAGAAACCTGTTATGATACCTTTGCAGATATATGCTAACATAAAAACTAAAACATATACTATTGTGGAGTTTCATCCTGAACATAGTATATATTGTGTAGTTAGTTATGGTACTAATTTAGATTTTATTTCACCCAAACAAGGAGATGAATTATGAGCGATAAATACATTCAAAATGTAATTACATTAAAAAGAATTAAGAATGTAGCTACAGATATTAAAAATGATTTCCACGAGGGGAACGATAGCCATTCTCGTGCAGAATACAAAGGTGCTTGTGAAAGTTTAGATATGCTTATCAGACACTTTGAAGAAGTTATTTATGGAAAGGAGAACGTATCATGAGCGTAGAACGAGACCAATTAACAACTAGTAGTATAACTGATAAAATACCTAGTTCTTTTATAGATAGGCATGGTTCTGTAGGACAACTAACAGTTAATGAAATTTTAAATGCATTCAAAGATGGTGTAACAGATGGTTTGATTTATGGAGAAAGAGATGAGAAACAAGAAAGTTATTACTACAAGCAAGGCTATGACTTTGGTTTAACTTTGTATGGCAAACTAAATAAATATTTAGAAGACAATAATATAAGAGTAAGTAAAAATAATGAAAAATAATAAAAAAGAAAGACAAGAATACATATTAGATTGGGAAGAATATTCTAAACAAAATAATGTTTATTCTTGGCTTGCTTATATACTATATGTTATATTGTTTATACCCATGCTGATAGCATGGATTATTATAGAGTATAGGAAAGAATAATATGTTTAATAACGAAGATATAATATGGATTATACTTGGAGTATCTGCATTATCATTTATCATGGGGTACTTCGGAATAATAACGTAATTACAAACAACAATGGAGAAAGGAGATATTATTATGCCATTAGACTTTGTAACAAATCCTCTATTTGATTTAGAGGGAACAGACCTTGACTTTAAGATTGAGTATTCACCAACTAAAATGCAAGGCAAAAAATATGTCCACAACTCTGTTACTGGAGATGTCATCGGCATCGTAGGTAGCAAGTTCAAGGCAGCCAATCACATTGACTTTTTCAATGGGATCAAAAAAGCAACACAAGACAACAGACTTCCTCACGAGTTAGAAGGTGCAGTAGTTAAGATACAAACTGCTAGAAACAAAGCCTTTGCTCTCTTAGATATCAAGTTGCCTAATGTTGAGTTTACGATAACGACCAATAAACATCAAACCACAATCAATGAGCGTCTTGTCGCTCTTCATGGTGTAGATGGCTCTTGTTCTAATCAAGTGTACACAGGTGGTATCGATTTCTACTGTAGCAACGGATTGATTACAGGTTCATACGAATCCATCAAACGTAAGAATACGAGTGGATTTGTATTAGCGGCTTATATTAATGAAGTAAAAGAGGCTAGACTTACCTTTGACAATAGTTGTAACAGACTGCAGAAGTGGGCAGATACACCACTCAATGTAGATGGTAAGACATTCCTAGCGAGTATCATCAAGTCAGAGACATTGGCTAAGAAGATGTATGCTCTAGCTTGTGAAGAGATATCCAAGCGTGGCAAGAATGTGTTTGCTCTTTACTCTGCATTCACTAACTATGCATCATATGCTGATGAAAGAAATGGTTTCAAGATCAGAGAAACTGGTTTTGATACTCAAGCTGAGACTATGTGGAAGAGAGAGCAACAAGTTGCTAAGTGGATATCCACACCTCAGTTTCAATCATTGTTGGCAGCATAATGAAACTAAATAAGTTACTACAAGAATACTATTTGTCGTATGATTTCAACAACTTACGTGATGAAACTAAAGTACAATATAAATACTTTCTTGATGTAGCGATAAACACAGAGGTTGGTACTGCTAAGACTTTAGGCAGTATCAACTTTTCTGATATCACTACAAAGATTGCTAAGTTGTGCTACGAAAAATGGTGTGAAAAAGGCATTCATATGGCAAATCATGTGATGTCTGTTACAAGAATTATTTTTAATTACGCCATACATATGGAATATACTGAGGTTAATCCTTTTTCCAATATAAAAAGAAGAACACCTCAACCAAGAAAAGTTGTGTGGACAAAACAAGATGTCAAAAAGTTTTTAGATTTAGCTTATTCTGATTTTAAATATAGAAACATAGGATTGATTGTACAAATGGCATACGAATGGTGTCAAAGATTAGGAGACATGAGAACATTAACTTGGGATTGTTTAGATTTAGATAAACAAAAAGCACATATCACACAATCTAAACGAAGAGCAGAGGTTTTTCTTCCTATATCCGATGGTCTCAATAGTATGCTAAAATCGCAGCAGGAAGACTTTGGATTCCAAAAGTATGTAGCACCTAGACCAAAGCCAAGAAGAGGCTTGTATGAGCCTTATTCACTCACTAAACTACCTTTTATTGGCAGACAACTAATGAGCATGGCAGGATTATCAGAAGAACTTAGATTATCTGATCTAAGAAGAACAGGTACAACTGAGATGGTAGACGCAGGAGTTTCGATGGGAAACATCATGTCTGTAACAGGTCATGCTAACCCTCAGAGTGTTAAGCCATATATGAAGAATACCTTTCAATCTGCTAATGTTGCACTTAATTTAAGAAAAAATTTGACGGATTAAAATTAATATGGTAAAAGACATTAACTCTGTCCGGGGGTATGTGTTAGAGTTAGACATACCTATAGGACATACTAAAAGATTACATTGCCCATGTTGCAAAGGTTATAAAACTTTTACTGTAACAAACAATATGGGTGTAGTAGTTTGGAATTGTTACAAGGCTTCTTGTAACATAAGTGGTAACACAAGAGTAAATCTGTCTGTCGAAGATATTAAACAGACAAAAGTTAATCCTCTATTTTCTCCTATAACTTTTGTGTTACCACAATACATTGTTCCTCATGACAACAGAAAAAAATTAATCGAGTTCTGTGATACATGGCAACTTGACGCAGACGCTCTTGATCTACATTACGATGTAAAAGAAGATCGTGTTGTGTTTCCTATCAAAGACAAAGGTGAAATTGTAGATGCGACTGGCAGAGCTTTAACATCTAGATTGCCTAAGTGGAAACGATATGGAAATAATAACTTGCCTTATTTTTATGGTGATGCTAAAGTTTCTGTTGTTGTAGAGGATTGTGTTAGTGCTGCTACTATTGGTGGCAACACATTTGTCGGGGTTGCGATTCTTGGCACTTCACTTTCTGAAGAACACAAGAATTTTCTTTCACAATTCTCTACGACAATAATAGCACTTGACCCCGATGCTATGCCGAAGATTTTTGCATTTGCAAAAGAACTAAGAGGATATGTTAACGATATAAAAGTATTAAGATTAACGGATGACTTAAAATATAAAAACAAAAAAGATATAACTAATTTATATAACCTAACCCCGAAGGAGTAAAATATGGAATTAGCATTATTAAGAAGTTTAATGGACAAACCATTTTACGAAGAACATCGTGGAGCAAGATGCCCTGATAGATTGTTTAGTAAAGATTCGAGAAAGATTAAACAATCAATAGATCATGCGATGGACAGATACAATAGAACTGTCACACCTGATGAAATAGAAGCATTATTTATATCAGGTAATCCATCCATGACTACTGCTCAAAAACAAGCCTACTCAATATTATTTAAACAAATAAAGAAAGAACATCCACTTGGAAGTGATGTAGCACAAGAAGTGTTATCAAAATTATTTCAACAAGTGATTGGAGAAGATGTGGCTAATCTTGGATTCGACTATGTCAATGGCACACAAAATAGTTTAGAACCATTACGATTATTATTAGAGCAATACAATGATGACTTTACACCTGATCTAAATGTTGATTGGGATGACATAGAGATTGAAACATTACTTGCTAAAAATGATCTTGAGGCACGTTGGAACTTTAATATACCTGCACTTACAAGGATGATTAATGGTGTCAATGCAGGACACTTGATCGAAATAGGTGCAAGACCAAACACAGGTAAGACAAGTTTCCATGCAAGTATGATTGCTTCACCAAATGGTTTAGCTTCACAAGGAGCTAACTGTGTTATACTTTGTAACGAAGAAGGTTATCATAGAGTTGGTGCAAGATATTTAACTGCCGCAACAGGTATGGAGATGAAAGAAATTAGAAAGAATCCTGCAAAGGCTAGAGATTTGTATGAGCCTGTAAAATCAAAAATCAAAGTAAAAGATGCGACTGGTCGTGATATGTCTTGGGTAGAAAGTGTTTGCAAATCATATAAACCTGATGTACTACTTTTAGACATGGGAGATAAATTTGCAAGATCGCAAGGGTTTGCAAGACCTGACGAAGCATTAAAAGCAAATGCAATTCATGCAAGACAGATTGCAAAACAATATGAATGTGCAGTATTTTATATGTCACAATTATCTGCTGATGCAGAAGGTAAGGTCTTACTGAATCAATCAATGATGGAAGGCAGTAGAACGGGTAAAGCAGCAGAAGCCGATCTGATGATACTGATCGCAAAGAATCCACCCAAACAAGATGATGGAGATGTTGAAGACTTACAGAGACATTTAAACATTGTTAAAAATAAACTTACAGGTTGGCATGGTGTTATAACATGTGAGTTGAATTATAAACTAGGAAGATATGAATCTTGATTGAAATTAAAGTAACAGAAAAAATGTTTCTTACTGCAAGAGAAAAAGCAGTAGAAGTTGGAAAGTTAAATAACTCTATACTTAATGGTGGTGGCAACTTAGCAGGTTTTATTGGAGAGCAGATAGTTTTATTTGTTCTTGGTGGGGAATGGATTAACACATATCAATATGATCTAATTATTAATGGATACAAAGTTGATGTTAAAACAAAACAAACAAGTGTTAAACCTCTTCCACATTACGAGTGCAGTATAACTGAAGCAAACTCTAGCCAAGAATGTGATTACTACGCATTTACTAGAGTCAAAAAAGACTTTAGTGTCGGTTGGTATTTAGGGGTAATGAGAAAACAAGATTATTTTTTAAATGCTACTTTTTTAAAGAAAGGAGAAGTTGATCCGTCCAATAATTATGTTGTTCGGGCATCTTGTTATAATTTACCAATAAGTAAACTTAAAGGAGGATTTTAATGAAACTTACAATAGATGTAGAAAATACTGTTGTAAAAAGAGAGGGTAAGATGCACCTTGATCCATTTGAACCATCTAATAAATTAGTTTTAGTTGGATGTTTAGAGGACAATGGACAAGAGCATTTATTTAATATGGATGTGCCTGATGGGATATATCTGCAGGAGTTATTAAACAAAGCTACTATCATCATCGGTCACAATATAGCTTATGATCTTATGTGGTTATGGGAAACAGGATACAAATATGATGGTCCTGTCTTTGATACAATGTTAGCAGAGTATGTTCTGCAGAGAGGTAAGAAAGAACCATTGTCTCTTGAGGAGTGTGCCAAAAGACATGAGCTTGACACACAAAAAGAGGACACACTGAAACATTACTTCGCTCAAGGTGTGGGTGTTGATGGCATACCAAGAGATGAATTAAAACAATATTTATCTGCAGATTTAAAAGCAACACAAGAACTGTCTGATTTACAGTACAAAAGATTAAATTCAAAAGAAGACGCAGGATTAATGAATACAGTAATATTTACAAATAAAGTATCTGTTGCATTAGCTAAAATATATCGCAGGGGATTTAAAGTAGATACAGACACACTTAAATCTGTAGAGTTAGAGTTTCAGAAAGAAAAGTTAGACATAGAGAGAAGATTGAAAGGGCAGGTAAAAGAATTAATGGGGGATACACCTATTAATATGAATAGTCCCGAACAGATGTCTTGGATACTTTATAGTAGAAAACCAAAAGATAAATCCCTATGGATGAATCACTTTGGTCATACTATGGAGAAAACAAAGTTTCATCAGACAGTAAAAGAGAACAGTGATATTGTTTATAAAACAAAGGCAGAGAAATGTTGGAACTGTTATGGTGCAGGAACAATTAAAAAATATAAAAAAGATGGCAGTTTATATGCCAAGCTACCTAAATGTCCCAAGTGTAATGGTGAGGGATTTGTATTTGTAAATAGTGGTAAGATTGCAGGATTTAGATTTAATCCACCTAATGTAAAATGGGTAAGTGCAAATGGTTTTAGTGTTAACAAAAAAATGCTAGAGGTTTTACAACACGTAACAAAAAGAAATGATAGCATGGAAGCCTATAACTTTTTAGCAGATATACAAAGGCTATCTTCTCTTGATACCTACCTCTCTTCTTTTGTAGATGGTATAAAGATACACACTAAGGCAGATGGAATGTTACATGTAAGATTACTTCAGCACAGAACTGCTACTGGCAGATTTAGTGGTGCTGATCCAAATATGCAGAACATGCCTAGGGGTGGTACATTCCCTGTTAAAAAAGTATTTGTATCACGATGGAGTGGTGGAAAAATTTTGGAAGCAGACTTTGCACAATTAGAATTTAGAACCGCAGCGTTCTTATCACAAGATAAAACAGCCATGAAGGAGATAGAAAATGGGTTTGATGTTCATTCGTACACTGCTAACGTCATTACGGAATCAGGTCAAAAAATTAGTAGGCAAGAAGCCAAAGCACACACCTTCGCACCACTCTACGGAGCAACGGGTTTTGGGAGAACTAATGCAGAAGCGAAATACTATGAACAGTTCACGAAGAAATACAAAGAAATCGCATTATGGCACTCCAGATTGGCTAAAGAGGCTATAAATACAAGGAAGATTAAAATACCATCAGGTAGAGAGTTTTCTTTTCCTGATGTTGAGAGGAGAGTAAATGGAACAGTGAGTCACTTTACGCAGATTAAAAACTACCCTGTGCAGAGTTTTGCTACTGCAGATATTGTTCCTCTTGTTTTAATGAAGATTGATGAAAGACTATCTACTTGTAAATCTTGTATTGTTAACACAGTGCATGACTCAATTGTTATTGATGTTCATCCTGAGGAACAAGATCAAGTATTGTTTATAATTAAATCAATCAATAATGATATGAAAACAATAATAGATAATTATTATGGTATTAATTTTAATGTGCCATTGTTACTTGAAGCTAAGATGGGAGACAACTGGCTTGACACAAAAGAGGTATCATGATAAAACTATTACTACTTTATAAAGGAGTCATTGATGACAGAATTAGCTAATATTAATACAGATAGCTATGAAAATTTAGCAAGAGCTATGGGCATGGCAATGGACAAGCCTGCTAAACGCTCTAACACATTAAATAGATTAAGAATTTGGCACTCACCCATTATGGGTAAGGCAGAAATAAATGGTAAGCTCTCAAACGTTGAAGTTGTTGAGGGTGGTTGTTATAGGCTTGAAATTATTAAAGAGGATTCCTCCACCTTTTTATTTTCAAAGAATATTACAATCAGACCATTTATGCAGCGATTCATGCTTAAAAGGTATGTCGCTAATCCTAGTGCCAAAGGTGGTGAATCTAAGGGTTCTTTCCACCGAACCATCATGGCAGATAGTCTTAACATGGATTTGAAGGATAACACAGGTCGTTTCAATTGCGGCAAGCCATCAGGTTATGTTCAAGATTTTCAAGCCTTACCAAAAGATATGCAGGATTTGATCAGGCAGATTAAAAGGGTAAGGGTCGTGTTTGGCACAGTGACTTTAGATAGTCCTGTTGACGATAAAGGTATTCTTGTTGAAGATGGAACAGATTTTCCTTTCATCTGGGAAGTTGACAACAAGGATGCTTTTAAAATATTTGGCGATAAGTTTGCAGAGTTTTCTGCTAAGTCTGTGTTGCCAATTCAACATGCGATACATTTTAATGGCACTAATGCTAATCCTCTGCCTAATGGTAGTAAATTTTACACACCTATAGCTGAAGTAGACTTTTCTGCAAGTTTTGATATGACAGAAGAAGATCAAAAGATGTTTAGAGATTTTAACGACTTTGTTAAAAACTTTAACGATTACATTTGCAAAGAGTGGGATAACAGAGTTCAGAATAGGCAAGGAGAAGTTAGTCAAGAGGACATACAAACTGTAGAAGACTTTATTGATATAGAAGATTCTCAGTGATTAAAAATGATCCTTTCAAGGTGCATAATATAAATTATTTATCACCTAGTAGTATAAATACTTATATTACAGACAAGTCTCAGTGGATAATGAGATACCTCTTTGGCATTAAATCCTTTAGTGGTGCTAGTGCTATGAGAGGTATTGCACTTGAGCATGTATTAGCAGAGAAAGTTCAGAAAGGTTTCTATGACTTTGACATGCTTGACAAAAAATTTGTAGCTTTGTGTGGTGAAGCAGGTATTGATTTAAACGAAGCTAGAACAGAGAAAGAGAGAAAGTCTCTTGAGGGTTATGGTAAAGTATTAGATGAAAAATTTAAATACAAAAAACTTGAAGGAT
>Ga0208919_1001259_pt1 | contig 14934 bp, 26 predicted proteins | sample 4_EtaG_FD_184076 | JGI IMG/M metagenome (GOLD analysis project Ga0208919, IMG submission 184076) | Marine viral communities from the Subarctic Pacific Ocean - 4_ETSP_OMZ_AT15127 metaG (SPAdes) (version 3) | ecosystem: Environmental > Aquatic > Marine > Oceanic | place: Pacific Ocean | collected...
CCATCGGGGGCAGGGGCCGAAGCCCCCACCCCACTAGGTGTTTCGGTTATGCTACTGCTTTGATGCCAGCAACAATCCCGTGAGCAGCTTCGTTGCTAACCTGAAGCCCCCACTCGATTAGAGCCATTCTCTTGTCTGCATCACCCGTTCTTGCAAGAGCCTCAATGCTGTAAGGCCGCAAGGTTGAGAGTTTCACCTCATCGGTGTCGATGAGCAGCGCCCAATCGTTATGCGCTGTCCCACCACCCTCATCCTCCACCGTAGTGAAGAAGCGGTTAGGAACAACCGACAGGTTACCGAAATCACTGACATAAATGTCAGCAGCACCGATGATCACGGAAGGCTCTGCACCGTCTACGTTGTAACGGCTAGAAGCGATTCCACTGAATCCACTCACAACAGTCTTGTTGTAAGGTGATACCATCAGCATCGAAGGCTCTCCACCCTGCTCAAAGCAAGATTGCATAGCAGTCTTGAGCATGGATTCAAGGAAAGCGGTAGGCGTCCCAAAGGTTTTCCACACCTGAGCCGCACCTGTCGGGGTTGAACCCGTGTAGGAAGGCTTCACAGTGTCGTTGACAACGACGTTGGTCTTAATCCAACCAGGGAATCCAGCGGTTACACGGGCCGTAGCCGTAGCACCCGCGACAGCGCCTACGCCATTAAGCAAGCAAGCGACTTCGACATTTCGCTTTAGCTCTTTGGCTGCTTTAGCTGCCTGGTATCCAACTTCAGATGCCCGACCAGCCTTGTCTACACGCTGTTCTGTGCCCGATATGATGAAATCGCGCATATTAATCTGGCAGTAGTTACCCATACGCGCCGTTGGCGTTACTGCGGTAAACGTACTGAGATCCTGACCTTCTACGACGGGCGTTGCTGCAGCCGCCGCAAGCGAGTCTGTCTGCCACTCAAAATAAGTGTTGGACGCATCTCGCGTTCCAATGTTGCTCTGAAACGGAGTCTGAGTCGGACTAATGTCCGCAATCAGATCGCTCAGATCCTCACGGATGCCCTTGGCATCGTAGGTGAGGAAAGTACCGGTTTTAATTGCCATGATTTTATTGTTTTGGGGTTAGTCCGCAAGAAGTTGACCCATTAATGAAGCCGCGTCTTCAACCTTACCAGATTTACGCAACTTTTGTCTTTGAGCCTTCTGCTTGCGGGAGCGCGTCCGACGAGCAGTCCGTTTACTGCCGCCCTTTGCACTACCGATTTTACTTTTGGCTTCTGTAATCTTTTCGCCGTTTGTTAGCTCGTTGTATCGCATTGCGTCACGCAAAACAATTAACGCTCTATGGTCGTATAGTGTGTCCAGCTCCTGGTCAGAAAACCCAACCTGTTTACCAAACTCCACCAACTTCCGTTGTTCTTCGGCTTGAACATCACTGTCAGCCCACTCAGGAATTTTTTCCAGCATCAAATTTTGCTGAACCGCCAAATGCTCTTGCAGCTTTTGCGATTGCTCTTGCTGCATTACTGCTTGCATTCTTTGACGTTCAGCCATTACAGCTTGAATTTCACTAGTGCGTTGCCGTTCTAGCTCTTTCAATTTCAGCCATTGCACCGGGTCTTGCTTTTCAAGCGCGTCCCAATCCAAGTTCGTTGGCTGATTTGCTGCTTCCATCTGTTGCTGAAGTTGGCTTAGTACCTCGTTATATTGATGGTACGTCTGCCTTAGAGTCTGCTGTTCCGTGTGAAACGTATCACGCTGTTCAGCTAATTCTTGACTCTTTTTTGTGAATGCTGAGTGTCGAGAATATCCAGCGATGAGTTCGTCTAAGGGCACTTCTTCTGGCGTACCGTCAATTGTGACTGTGTACGTCTGAGCGCCATCAGAGAGTTGTTCATCCTCTGCATCATACTCGTCCTGCTCATCCACTACTGAGTCATCGGCCAACTCAGCATCTAACTCCTGCCCTTCATCCTCAGAGTCCATCAAAGGTTGCTCCTCTATCGAGGAATCTTCTTCTGGTTGTTCTTCGGGTCCGACGAGCATATTGGCAAAAGCGTTTTCGATTTCGCCGTGAGAGCGTCTACCAGCTCGTTCTACAGTTCCGGTATCACTCATTTAATCTTTCCTTTTCTGGTAGCTTTTTGCTGTTTTGACTTATGTACAATCCAATTATCTATCAAGGATCGCAAGCCTCTTAACATTTCGTCAAGTGCGCGGCCTTGATAATACAGGCTTTCTCGTTTTTCGTTTTGGTCGTAAGCCGTCAAATTCCACTCAGCCATTATCAGATTACGGCTTTCGTTAACGACCTCGACAAAGACCGGATCGTCCAAAATTTCTTGAGCGCGACGGGCTTTTTGCTCTTGCGTCAATTCTATTTGCAAGCGTTACCTTCCTACCCGATTCATGGCGACATTATGAGCATCTGTAAATGAAGCGCCCTTTCTCATTAGCTGCTTCATTATACTCATGTGCATTTTAGAATGATGTCGTTTGTGTCGAGCCAAGGCTTCTGTTTGCCGTTTTGTTAAGGGCTGTTGTGTATTGTTAGGTTTTCGCATTACAAACCCTGCTTGAGATTAGCCTTTAAGACTTCCATGTCTACATCATTCTGAAACTTTTCTTCCGCTTGGAATTCCCGGATTGCCAAGTCGCCAGCAATTCGTGCGCTTTCGCGTTCATCAAGCTGCTGCTGCTTCATAGCATCGAGCTGAAGCTTTTGCTGGTCGATTGCAGTACGAGCTTGGATGTCAGCCATCTGCGCCTGTGCCAGCAATTCTTCTGGTGATGGTTTAGGCGGCGGTGGTGGGGGAGGCTGATAGTCCAGTGGTATCTGCTTAAAAAACTGCGTCGAGTCTGGGTAGCCACTAATCTCCAACATCTTAGCCAGCGTGTTTCGTATCTGACCTAAACCAACCAGCGGATTGTTAGGCCCTAGCTTTTCCATCGCCTCTTGCTGACGGGACGCTACCTGGTTCAGCACCATAAGGCGCTCATCGGTTGCACCCGAACCAAGACCGACATTAACAGAACAATCCATTGTTGAGTCCCATACACGCGGGTCGATCGGCACCCACTGGTCCCTTAGTCGGACCATCCGCTCCCGGTCTTGATGCGTTACTACTAAACGCAACATACCTTTGAACATTCTCTTAAAGCTGTCAGCAAAAAGTCTTGCCATCATTTCGAGATGCTGCTCGGCACCCTTAATCGTTGCAGTAACAGCGGCGCGTGTTGTGGACTGTAGTACGTCGGGGTCTAATCCCTGAGACGCCGCTGTTTGGCCTGTGCGCGATTCTTTCATTGCATCCAGGTACTGCATCATTGGAAACGCTTCTTTTCCTAAGAATGGCACATTCAATTGTTGCACCATTCCTGGCTGACGCATCCGAATAATTGAACCAACTTCGGGGTTCAACACATCGTCAATATCTACCATTCCTTCGACAACGCCTGTGCGCGGATAAAGCGCAAAAGACAAAGAGTCGAGCATACCGCGCAACACCGCGCTTTTCACTCGCTGTATGTCTTTTGTCATATCCGCTATGTCTGAACCAAAGAAGACATGAGGTTCGGGATCACAGCTAAACATTGTAAACGGAATTGTGTCTGCTGGTTCGTTATTTACTACCGTGTAGTTGTTACCAACCGTGCATACGCGCCTCAGCTCTGCAATGCCATCACCGTCATAATCGACGTAGCACCACGCCTCAACATAAAGCACACGCCGACGCTCGTAGGCAGATACGGGATCGGGAATCTCCGTTCCTGCGTACCGCGCCAAATACTCGTCGCTATCGGTAAACGCAAATTCGTCAGACAGATATTCTTCGAGCATATCCCGATCGTAGCCTAAAGCAACTAGATCGGAGACGGTGGACATCGTGCGGTGCCCGACGACCATAGCGTCATCAAGACTTGTTGCAGCGGCATCCACAAAAAATTCCTCGGGCGGCATTGTTTCAACGCGCACTTGGTTCTTCTTGCGACGGCGCTTGATCTCAACACTATAGATTTGAGGCACAGGCATACCCTGTGCTTCCATCATGGCAATCTGTTCATCCGTAATTCCAGGCGCTGGAACAGATTCAACAGACACGGCTTCTACGCCATCCTCTTCTAGGAGCAAGCCAAGCGAGCCTTCGTCTAACCCTTCAAAGCTGTGGGTGTGCACCTCAACGCTGTCATCCCACCACCACTTAACAAAACCGCCTTTGTTCATTAGCGCGTCTTTAAACACGCTATAAAAAATTGAGATTGCGTCGTTGTCCTGGCGCAAGATGTAGTTCAAGTAGTCTGTAGCCTGTTCAGCCATTGCTACATCAGACTCGGTTCGCGGAACGAACTCTACAACTTTTTCCGAACCAAAAAACACGCGCATCATTGACGGCAAGACAGCTTGCACGGAATCACGCACATCGCGACTTACGACCTGGCTGCGACCTTCCACCTCATTGCCAAACGGGTCGCCACGGTAGTATCGAGTAGATTCTGCTCGGACAGGACTAATGTCATCGTCGATGTACTGAATGGCATCTGATATATAGGCGCTGACGACTGTTTGTAGTTCGTCCTCATCCATCCCTACACCAGCTTCGGTTTCTGCTTCGTCTATGTATGCCACGAAGTTCCTCTCATCTATGCCACATCAGATTGATGGGCTGGGGGCACCCTCGTCTCGGGAGGGGAAACGAAGCGCAAGTTTTGGTCATTTAAGTAACTCTGTTAGGCCACCAAGCTTAGTCAGGGCTACCCCCCAACGCATCTATCTATTGAACATTAAATAATAGACACTACACAATACCTGCAAGGTTTCTCTTAATACTACCCATATGTTTACCCGACCGTCTACCCATAGCTGTACCAGCGTCAGACGCAAAGGTTAGAACGAAAGCGTCTGCTGCGTCGGGAGACGCTACGCCTCGTCGTTTTAAATCAGCCTTAGATTCTATCTTAACCCTGCCGCCGGAAGTAAAATTGTAGCGAACGGTGGTCAGCTCAGACTTTAGGCGACTGTCGGAAGGCAAACGAACATCACGCCCTTCAAGCCATCCTTTTGCTTTGTACCACAGCTCTGCGCGAAGGTTCAAATAGTGGTTGCCCATCGCGGGGCTTTCGCTGACGTTGATTGCGTAGGCTGGCAACCCTAGCTCGCGCAAACGGTCTGCAACACCAGCGCCAAGCCCGATCGCATCTACAAAAATTTCTACAGGTTTTTCTGATGCAATATCGTATTCTGCCTTGATGGCACCCGTTAGCTGCATCGTGTCGAGGTTTCGCCACAATCGTATTGGCTCGGTTACAGCGTTGCCTTTGCGTTTGCATAATGCAGAGGCGTCGGCACCAAAGCGAGCAACGTCTACCCCCCAAACAGTTGGGCCAAACGACGACGGTTGAATGTCGCGGCTAATTGCTTCTGCGATTAATTCATGCGGAATGACTGTGTCGTCATCACCCTTGGGAAACTCTCCGAGTACACGAACGCGATAAGTGTTAGAGTCTTCACCGTACCGAATCCTACATTCCTCAATGTATTCTTTCGATACTCGAGCGGTGTCTTCACAGGATATGTGAAATGTTTTCCACCGATCTTCTAGTTTATTAAACGTGTCGTAAAAATATCCCGATGAGCGGACGGGGTTGCCCGCTAGTACCATTGTCGCGTGATGAGCAGACATTGACCCACCAGCCGACTCGTACACTTGTTCCGGCACACCGCTGGCTTCGTCACAGATGAGCATGACGTGCTCTGCGTGTACACCCTGGAGTGCATCGGGCTGTTCAGCTCTAGATGTTTTAGCAGATATAAAATTGCGTTCGGGGTCGGCAGCTAATTCGATGCGGTCAGATTTGACATTAAATAATTTTTGAAACGCTGCAGGCCCCTGCTTCAACCACGCTTTTGTTTCAGGAAGCAACGCATCGTGCAACTGAGCAGACGTAGGTGCTGTAACAATGACCTTGGCGTGGTAATGAACAAAAATAAACCACAAGGCCAGCCAGGATAAACAACTGGTCTTTCCTACACCGTGACCCGATCGAATACTAATCCCTCGAGTTTGTTTAGCGGCAGCGGCCATAACCTCTAGCTGCCAAACATCTGGCTCTGCACCCAGCATATCTCTAACAAAAATTGCGGGATCTGCCCGCATTATTTCAATGTCTTTAACAAGATCGGGAGCAATAAACGAAGACATTTTATGCGCTGTACTCGCAATACAAGTCCGGCCAAGCAATTCCTTTGCGCGCCCGGACCACAGCAAAGGGTGAAACTTTAAACTCGTTAGCCCATTGAGTATTGGTTTTTCTTTTAGCCCAAGAATTTTTAACAGTTTCCGCAATCCGATCGTGAGCTAACATCTTGAGCACCTGGCCCTTGGTCAGCTCCTTCTTTCTGGATGCAAGCAATTCATCATAGGTGGCATACTTACGCATCTGGCTACCTCTTTTTGTACTTAGGCTTTTTGTGCGTCACGTTAGCGTTCAAAGCTTTCATGTGCTTCCTGGCAGCTTGCTTGGTCTTGTGGACCTTGAGCGTTTTCCACCCGCTGGGCCGCTGGACCTGGACAATAGACTCACGAACCCGATACGGCATGGCAATCTCCTCCTGGCATTGTGTAAGGGTCTACACCAAACGTAGCAAACTCCTCGATCCCTGGACATGAGCAGTCTGCAACATGGGACTTATGAAGCGTACACCACAGGTCTTCGCACAGGTCACATATAACCCACAACGGATCTTGCTCTGAATGCTCCGTTGATTTCGACATAGTATATATACTAAGAGTGGTTTAATGTTTGTTATTGTTCCAACTCTGTTCCAAGCCTAAAAAAAATTACAAATTTTTTGGCTTAGATGCTACGAAAAAGCATCATTCTTTGGTGTTCACAGCTTCGGGTTCTAATCCCAAGATTCTACGCTGCCGAAGCGTAAGGTTTACCCCGTTGTCCATCAGCCAGGTATACACAAACTCTGCATCAACGCCTCTCGCAAAACCAGCAATAGCATCATGCGATCTCTGCAAAAGAATTCTCTCAGGACTCCCATGAGTGTAGAATTTGAGACGACCCTTAATGTTTTCTGCAAGACTGATTAATTCTGATGAGTCAACCATAGTGGCTCCTTAAAGTGCGATAGTACAAAATTTCAGGATTGGGGAAAAATAGCAAGAGAATATGTGTTGAGTAGTACCAGTGCCGGTCCCCTGCTCTGGCTTAGGGTGGGGTCCCTCCTGCTACCTCATCCCGCCTCGATTTTCTGACGGCACCATTCGATACCATAGGTATCTGCTAGCATCCCGCCGGGTGCGAACCCGAACCCGAACCCGGTCCCGGTTCCGGTGACACCACCTAAACCCGAACTAGTTCCGGTTTAGTGTTCCCGCGCGTGCGCGTGCAACGTTCCCCGGTCCCTACCCGCCCGCCTAAAAGCTCTCAACGCGTTCCCATAGGTAACCATAGCCCCGACGCATTGCCCGGCCTTAGATCGCGTCTATGCGCCGCGTCCCGGTATCCATTGCCCGGAAAGCATAGGCACGAAAAAAGGGCCGACCCCGTGAAGGGCCGACCCTAGTCTCGGGAGAGATCCCGGCGAGCCTAGCAGACGACGCCGGGACGGTTCCCGGTTAGAAGTACCACGCGACCAAGTAGAGCGTAGCCAGCGGCCACACGATCGCCGCCCATATGCTCGGGTCCTCGGATCGGCTCACCCGTACCGCGTTAATGAATGAGAACGCCACAAGCACCACGATCAGAACCCCGGTTCGATCGCTCATAGTTCCTCACCTTCCACCACCACGCGCAAGCCCGGAACGTTCCCAGCTCCCAGCGCATAAATGTCGGCGGCCTTGTCCCCGAAGTGTTCGGCGACCTTTTGCCGCGTGTGGGCTTTGTGGTCCTCATCCATTGCGTCGGCTAGTGCCTGTAGCCCGTGGATGGCGTCGACCGGATCGACGCGGCCTAAACGCCGGGAAACTTCCCGCATCCAGTACGGCGTACACGGGTTCGCTAATAGCTTGTCTACGTTATCAGTTTTCATGGTCGCCTCATCTAGTAGGTTTTCCAGTATCGTGATTTGGCTTTGGATGTGCTCAAGGTCTTGGGTGGTTGGTTCTTCATCTAATGCGCACGCGATAGATATACTGGCTTCTTTTAGAGCCTTTTTTATATCGGTTTTCATGGTTCAGGTTCTCCAGGTTGAAAAGTCTAGAGGGCGGCGTCGGTCAATCTTGACGGGTGCCCCGATACCGTGCGCGGCGATCGCTACGTTAGCGCCGTCAACGCCCCGGCATATGCCGCAAGTCTCACAAGTAGCAACCCGGCCCGCTTCCTCGGATGCCGGGCAAATTGTCTCAAAGTCCAACGGGTTTTCCCCGGCCCGTAGCACTCGGAAAGATCCGAGGCCCGCCCGGCGTGCGGCGGCGGCATCGTCCGGCGTATCTGCTGAGACTTGGCAATACTTGAGAACGTCCCGGAGCTTGCGGTTGCGGCTCTGATGGGTGTACCCGGTCCAGCCTTTGGAGTTAGCCGTGTATGCATCCCACACGGCCAAAGGTACAGCCGCCGGGTCGCCATAGGTGCCGAGCCGAACCATACGTCCAGCGACTAGACCGGGCACGGCGTCCAGCGATACCGCCGGGACATTCCCACGCTCCCACGCCCGCCAAACTGATAACGGACCTTGTCCCACATTCACATAACAGGAGCGGTCAGAGTAACCGGACCCGGTGAACCTTCCCGGCCTATGGATGCAACCGCCACATATAGAAACATCCGCGCCGGTTTTCAACGCGGCCATTGGGTCTAGATCCCGGCGGGTTATGTAACTTTGAATCATTGCGCCCGTTTTCCGGTTTAAGCTGGATATGAGGCCCGAAATAATGCACACAATCGGAGCGCCATCTATCCTACTCGGCCCGCGCCATATTTCCACGCTATTAGTCCTAGCCATTGTTGAGCGATCCCCGCGCCACCTTTGCGGCGCTGTTCGGGTCGTGCCCCTCGGATAGGGCGGCGTCGAAAATTGCCACCCATTGCTCAAACTCCTCACGTTGGCCGGGTGTCATTTTCTTATAAGCATTCCGGGCGTCTGCTAGTCGCCGCTTGTCGCCCGCCTCTAGTGTCCGTAACTGCTTTCCGTTGCGCCTCATGATGCTAAGAGGATTGCGGCATACATCCCACCTACTACCGACAAAAAGAGAAAACCAACCCAGCACCCAACAACAAAAGCGTATGCCGCTTTCCTTAGTTGTCTACGGAACGCGAACCGATTTAGACGGTGGCCGGGCATAGGTAGGTATGTAGTGGCGGAAAGCGCTCCACATAGTAGAGAAAAACAGAAGAAGTAAATCATTTTTGATCCTCCCGAGATCATATAGTGTGAAGAATTGATAGCGGGTACCTATGAGACGCGCAAGTGTTCGCCTCGGGGCCTGTCCTAATGTCCGGGCACACACACGCACACACGCACACACACACACGCACACACACGCGCACACACGCGCACACACGCGCACGCACGCGAGGCCTCGAGCCGATTCTTGAAGGGATTCTTGAAGGGATTCTTGAAGGGATTCTTAAAAAGATTCTTCCGAGGATTCTCAGATTTTGCCCGGTTTTGACCCTGGCTAGACCCCTCGGGAATGCTCCGACGCGCCTTAGAATCGATTCTCGGGGCTTGTTTTTTGGGGATTCTCCCGGAAACCCACGAAAAAAGGGAAGCAGCCGGAGCCACTTCCCTCTAAACGCCCGCCTAAGCTCGGCCCTATTTCCCGTAGCCGCGCCACCCCGAGGTGCATCCTGTCTCGTCCGCGACCGCCCAAGCCGCGTTTCGCCGGATCCAGTCATGGCCGATCCGGGCTCGCACTATCGCGTTGAACAAACCCGGTGAGCACCGATTCTTTTTCAGAATCTCGAGGACCGCTTCGCGATCGCCTTCGGCATTCCGCATAGCCGTCAAGATCGCTCCTAGGTTCATCGAATGGGCCTACAAAAACCAACATACTTTTCCTCGGGTAATAACGATTCCGTTCCACCCTTGGCTTTCCGGGCCTTAGCCCACCTTTGCCGACGCTTCTTATGACGCTCAAAGCATGGGTCACAAAGCCGAGACGCTGTCGGTGTCTCTTCCCTGCGGTGCGACGGCATAAGATCCCAGACCACCTTCATACTTTTATAAGGGTAATAACGATTCCGTTCCACCCTTGCACCATTGCACATATCGCAGCGGTCCTCCCGGCGTCTCACCGTCAGCCGACTGTTACTGTCGCCTTTTGCCCAAGACATGGTGCCCGCCGCCAGATCCATCGTGCCAAGGGTCATTCCTAGCACTAAATGCCCACGGCATTGATGGCACCGGGGCATCTCTGTTCCCCACATCTCGTTTAGGTCTAGTTCGGCTGTGCAATCGACATGAGGGCACACCCGCCATTCTGGATTCCTGCTCATACCTTCCTCCTCAAGTCAAATCCCCCCTCTACAGCGCATTGCGCCACAGCGGTGTAAAAACCATCCGGCGACGGTTTCCCGTATTTCGTGACGCAATCCCAGCACCATGTGTCACCGTTCCCTTGGTATTCGTATTCCGAGGCAAGCTCGCCGCACTTGTCACACTTCTCGGCATAGCAGTCAGGACAAAGCCAGCCGTTGCCAACGGATACCCGGTTCACGAATCGCCCCTTCCCGAGAGCGGTCGATTCACCGCACTCCACACAGCTATCAGCTATCACGATTTAAACCTCGGGTTCTGGGTTCTCAGGCATATTTTACCAGCCTCAAGTCTTCTGTTGTCTTCGTCAGTGTTCAACCAAGGGTGCATATTTAGAGCCTTAACCATATTTCTAATTGCCCATTTAGGCTGATTTCCGATAATGCTCCACGCTTGCCTAGTAGTCATGTTCCCCCCGCAGATCGAAACCCTCGAGACCAGCGCAATTAAGGCAAATCTCTAGATGATCGGCTACCTCTTGCGGCGTCGGGTCCGGCTCCCTCGGCACATCGCATTTTCTATATCGGTTTTCATGGTTATAGACATTGGGCATACCTACCGCATGACTTTGGTTTTGGTAGACCCATTCGTGGTAGGCTCTGACGGCAAGCCGGGAAGGTTTCCCGCATTCGATACAGCAGAATATGCCGTCCGTCCAATGCACTTTTCGCGGGCTCGCCGGACCCCACATAAGACCCCACGTAATATCATTCGTCATTAGGCCACCGCCCCGAGTAGTAGGTTCTCAACGCCTTGCACAGCCCTTTCCCCGCAATCCTCGCACTCATAGTTCTCGGCGTCCGGTTCGCAGCCGTCCTGCTCATAACCGCAGGCGGTGCAGATCCCCACGTTCTCGGTGCCAAACATTGAGCGCATAGCAACCTCAAGAATCCGTTCTGTCTTGATCACTGCGGCCATAACTCCCCCCTCTTGGTGGTTTGCGTTATAGTCAACTTAGTCGCATAGGTTACTTACTTCAAGGGGGCCGCGTCCCTGAGACATCGTAATAGATCGCGGCGGGACGTAAGAAGCGCGGTCGTCTCCGATGCACTGCTCTGCCGCTTTTTGAGCCACAAAACATAGAAGCGCATGATCCCATTCTACTTGGTATTCGCCAGAGTCGTATCCATAGCAGTAGAGGTCATAAGGAGATGTTTCGATTTTTACCTTGCCATTGTACCCAAACCAAATCTCATACGATTCTTTAGCATAATCGGTATCGTTGAACCGCTCTCGCATACCATCAAAAAACCCCTCTGCGAAGAAAGGAAATTCTTTATTTCGCTCTTCGATCAGAAGCTTTTCTTTCAACCCACCTGGGTCAACACCCCAGTGCTGGCGCACAAACTCTCTATACGCGCCTTTTGCCACATAGACGTAGTGGTCAACTAACCTTTGCTCAAACCCAATGTTGTCGTAAATAGGAGGGACGTTATCCATTAGTCATCTACCTCATCCCAGTTGTCCTCGAGCTTCTGCGCTTGGTAAAGCATTTCGTTCGCTATCTTCTTTAGCGTGGCAATCGGCGCGACCATGGTCAGCTCCATTTGACCCTGCACCGAAAACTGGACAAGGGAGGTTTTCTCTTCGTCGTTAGACTTCGTGGACCACAGCGGAGCCACCCACACCTCCGGCTTTTCGACCAACCGGAACGCTACATCTAAGTTATTGCTGCCTATCATAATCTCGCTCCCGAGACTTAGTGAAACTACCTATGCGACATTCTAAGCACACATTCTCGGTGGCACAAGGCGTGTGTTTCCGGGCAGTTATGAAACCTGTTGCATTGGTAGGCTGGCGGGGCTATCGTTAATCTCACCTCGGAAGGAGCTACCAAACCGATGTCTAATCGACACCCGCACGCCGATGATTGGAGTATTAAATCGTTGAGCGATGCAATTGAGCGTGACGGCAGGGGGGTGAAGAGATTCTCACGCGAGGTTCTCATTAGACCCCCGTCTACTACTTACCGCTGGCTAAACGGAAGCAAGCCAATTCCGAAAGTTGTCAGGGATTGGCTAGTCGGAGATTTTCGCATTACTGCCGATGGAGGGAGTGCTGATGTCTGATTCTCCCGTCCTCACGGCGACTGATGTTCGCGACAGCCTAAAAGGGGTGGATGTATCCCCCTACACTCAAAGCCGCAGCATTGGCAACCGATCGCTTTCGTGGCTACCCTGGGCTGATTGCTGGGCGATTCTAACAGAACATTACCCGGCTGCAACCTACTCTTTTAAACCAGCGCACTTTTACCCGGATGGAAGCGCCGAAGTTGAGTGCGGCGTCTCTATTCCTGACGGGGCGGGCGACTTTATATGGCAAGCTTGCACGCTGGCCGTAATGGACAACCGCTATGACGCTATCGAAAACCCGTCGTCTCGAGATATTAACGATGCTCGCTGGCGTTGCGTTGTTAAGGCTGTTGCTACCCTGACGGGATTGGGCCTACAGCTCTACAGGGACGGGTCGGGTGTGCCTAAACCGATTGAAGTAAAGACCGTAAAGCCTTTGACCGCTGCCGAGAAGAAAAAGCGGGCCGCTGCTGCCAAGAAGCAGGAAAAGGAGCGGGAGGCACACCTTGAGGATTCTCTAGCCAAGCTTGCGAGCTTAGTGACCGCTTGCGAGGGCGAAGGCAACATAGATACGAAGGGAATAGATGTTGCCAAGAAGTACCTAGCTGACCGTGGTCCGATCGCTCGCGTAGAGGATGCAATTAGGTTTTTAGAGGGCGAGCTTCGTGGTTAGTTCCGGCATTAAAAGGTGCCCGGCAGACGGGTGCCGTCAGTGGGCAACTGTTTCGCATATGACGCGAGGCGGGACGGCCTTGTGGCGGTGCCCGGCTGGACACGCTTTCCAGGATCCTTGCGATCCGCTTGTTCAACCAAGGGCTAGGACTCATGACCCGGACACGAGCCATGATGCTGCTGCATCTATGACGCGGGGCGCACAGCGCCAGCGAGACAAGATTCTCGGCTTATTGCGTGATCGTGGTTACTTAACTGCTGATGAATTAGATGTATCGTTGTTTGACGGGCATCACACCGCCGGGCGAAGACTGTCGGAGCTGAGAGAGCTTGGTCTGGCAGAGCGCACCGACCGCAAGCGTGACACCCGTAGTGGAAGGAAAGCATATCTCTGGCGGCTTGTAGAAAACGAGCCGTCTCTTTTTTAACCCAACAGGACGATGACATTATGCCGCATGACAAAGTATTTCCCAATGGAATGTATGCGTCGGCTCCTCGAGATTCTGCACCTGACTTCGTGAAGGCTCGCGTGAGCTTTAAGATTGCCGACTTTGCGAAGTTTATTGCGACTCAAGAAGGCGAGTGGCTGAACGTGGACATTAAGGAGGGGCGCGAGGGCAAATGGTACGCTCAGGTCGATACCTGGAAGCCGAAGCCCAAGGCTGGTCAGCCAGTGGCCGAGGGGAGCGACGATGGCCTACCCTTCTAAGCTAGAGCGCATGGTGGAGGATATGCGCCCTCTTCTGTTCAACGAAGTTGGCGAGATCCAAGACGATTTAAAGCGCGTCAGCAGACGTTTGGGCCGCGTCCCTGAGACACTCCTACAGAACGGGAGCAGGGACGGTGTCCTCAAGAGCAGGATCGCGATCGACCAAGCTGTAGAGTACCTACTTGTGACCCTCAAAGAATTACACCGTGACTACCCGGTGGCCGAGGGTAACAATGGCAAAGAGGGTTAAGCCGGAAGCAAAGGTTAGCCGGGAGGTGCAGCAATTCTTAAAGCTGATTGGTTGCTCTGTGTATTCGACTGAGCAGGGTTACCGTCGCGACAAGGGAGGCACCAGACAGACGCCGGGCATCCCTGACCTCCTAGTGTTCAATGGCAACGATTCTATGGTCCCCTTTTTCTTTATCGAAGTTAAGGCTCCGGGCGGCAAGTTGCGCGAGAGCCAGGTAGCATTCCAGTCAGAATGCGACCGCACGGGCGTTCCCTATCTTGTGGCGTATGACGTTAGGGATGTCTACGACTTCTTGGAAGAGAAAGGAGACATTGTCAGCGCATGAGCAGTGGATTTGTCTTGCTCTCGAGAGGTTTGATCGACAACGATCTTTGGCGAATGAACAGTGACCTTGTTCGTTTATTCCTTTATCTAATGATGAAGGCGAATCACTCGGCTACAAAGTCGTTCACCTACGGCCAAAACGAAGACACCGTGACCGTCAGGCAGGGAGAATACCTTCGGAGCCTGAGACAGATTGCAGACGACTGCGCCTACACAGGCAACAACAAACTGGTCGTTTGGTCTACCAGCCAGGTATCACGAATGCTGGATACGTTGGCACGCGATGGCCGTATTAAGGTCTTGGCACGCACGAAGCATGGAACACACTTAAAGGTGGTGAATTTCGTTGCGTACAATGACTTTTCTACTTATTCTAGCAAGGGGCTTGGAACAGACTTGGAACAGGCTAGGAACAATAACAATACATCTACCATTAAACCATTACCTACTAACACACCTCCAGAG
>Ga0208919_1001261_pt1 | contig 14931 bp, 8 predicted proteins | sample 4_EtaG_FD_184076 | JGI IMG/M metagenome (GOLD analysis project Ga0208919, IMG submission 184076) | Marine viral communities from the Subarctic Pacific Ocean - 4_ETSP_OMZ_AT15127 metaG (SPAdes) (version 3) | ecosystem: Environmental > Aquatic > Marine > Oceanic | place: Pacific Ocean | collected...
AATTTGTTATCATGTTTTGAGAGCCAGCTGAACGTATGACAGCGCCACGTGCTGAGCTACTAATTACTGAACTTGAATATCCGTTTGCCATTTTATTTGTTTTATTATATATTATCTACTACTTTCAGAAACCTCTGAGCCAATTGAAAATAATTCAACCTTACCTGTTGAGTCGTTTACAAACGATGCTTTAGCAAAATAACCTATTAAACTAGAAGAGTTAGCACGTTTATCTTTACCAAACATGATATAATCATCTACAGCTGGTGGAGTAAGTCCAGGTATAGTATCATCCCAAACAACTTCTATTGAGTTAGGCGGTATTGCTGGCGTAACTATTGCTCCAAATGCATCAAGAACCGCTGGAACACCATCTGGATATACAGCGTGCACATTTCCAAATTGTGTTATACTACCTATATTAGAAATTGTTGATGTATTACTTCCAGCTAAAATAGTTGTAGGAGCATAGTAAACAGCATCACCTACTTGAATACCAACGTTTAATGCGTTTGAAAGTTCTAATATATATAATTGCATAATTAGTTTTTTAAAATATTAATATGGTGGATCTGGTAACAACACGTTGGCATAAAAAGATTCACTAAAATCATTATCAAAACCTTTAAATTCACCACTTCTTGTGCCATCTATATCCCAAGCGGAAGTACCCACCCAAATATTTGGACTAACACAATTAGCTTGAGTAGTAAACACTGGATCAGAACAACCTAAAGCAGTTGGGCAATGTGCTGCGTAAGTACTTCTATCATTATCTCCAAGCCCTAACGACTCTGCATTTAATGTACACCCGTGTATTGCATTTGTAAAGTTTTCAACTGAACTAGCTGCAGACGTAAAGTAAGTAACATCTTCTTGACCTGCTGGTATTATATATCCCGTTGGATTACTAACAGCGTCAAAAGGACCTGCGCTTGTATCAAAATCACTTATCCAAGGGTATAAGGAACCGCTAAGGTTATATTCATAAGTATATGTACTATACCAACCCCTAACAGGCTCTAAGTATGTATAAAAAGTAGCACCTGTTGACGCGTTAGATCTCATCTCGCAAGGACCAACGCCACCACATGTATATCCTCGAGGTGGATCTGTCCAGTTAACGCAACAATGATCAAAAGGTATAACTGTATTTGGGGCATATGTATATGTTACAGGACCTGAAGCCGCTGTTGGATGTGTTGAACCAACGTAATCATGTATACAATCTCTATTACAATCAAAATTTGCTAAAGGAGAATAGTTAGAGTGATCAGGTACAGAACATAAATCTGGACACCAAAACTCACTGCTTTGCGTTTGGTTTGGAGAACAGCAGTTGCAGTCACAACCTTCTTGTGTAGGCCATACATTAGCAGTACCCGCTGGTTTTGATATTTGAAGATTATACCTTGTTTCCCAATAAGGATTAGATCCTGCGCCACCTCCATTACTACCAAAATCAAGACACTGACTATCAGAAAAAGGTTCAGCATGACATAAAAATCTCATACAACTACCATCATCACTAATAGCGCAAGCATCATAGTTGTAAGCTAAAGGATCCATACATCCTGTAGGATAAATACAACTATTATCATCAGTGTTAGCTGCAGCGTTATAATTAGTAGCACAAGTATCAGTACAACCAAGAACTATAAGCGAGCTACAGCTACCGTCGTCAATATTTGCATTAGGATTATAATCTAAATAATTAGAATCTGTACATCCATATATTGGTAGTATACAAGGGTCATCTCCTGAGTCACAAACGGCTCCTGTTGTTACGAAGTCGTTACAGTTGGTAAAATCAGAACTAGTATATATTCCCGTAGGAGATGGGGTAAAGTTTGGAGAACCACACGCACAATTGTAATTAAACGCTGTAGGATCTGTACAGCCGTTAATATCTTCTATTAAGCAAAAGTAAGGAAGACCACTTAAAGAGTTAGGTACTTCACCAAAATCACCATCAAAACTTGCAATAGCAGGACTCCCACTAAAAGCTAAAGCCACCTCTGCAGCAGAGTTAAAAACATGAGTTATCTCAATTTGAACGTTAGTATGTATGGCTGGCTCTTGTTGCATTGTATTAGGATTATACAACCAAGCGTCAACACCATAATGATACCCAGAGCAAAATCTTCCAGCAGGAGCATACATAGGTGTTGGATCATTTCCCATAGGATTAGGATTTGGTGGTATAGGCGTATCAAAAGTACTACCAACTAATATTTGGGTTGTTCCAGCTCCAATTGATAAACCGTAGTTTCGTAATTTGTTATAGGGAGAATACTGAGTGTAAAATGGGGAATAATCTACCATAAAATTACTAGGAAAAGAAGAAAAAGACCACCAACTTTGAGCGCCTGGAGTATAGTATTTTTGCTCGTGATAAGTCCAGTCACTAGTATTGAATTCACTACAAGCAATTTTTTGTCCTACAACAGGGACGTTACCATCTACAGTAAGGCATGCAAAACCAACAACATGGCCACTTACTCCAGAACCAGAGCCCCATAAGTTGTAGTCTGGAAAACCAGGCCATGCACACGTTCCTGTTGCAACAAGCCTAGCATTGGGAACTTCTTCTAAAATTGCTCCTGGCGTGCCCTCTGATAAGTAATCTCCATCTCTCCAATAAGTATTTGGAATACCAGGTCTTAAATTGTAAGTTGATGGGTCATTAGGATTATTTAGAGGAACTCCGTCAGCACCTATCCCATCAATAACATTAGTAGGATCACCTGTTAATCCCGGTACACCGTCTCCTTGTCCGCCCGCGGTTCCGGCTGGATTATATAGTCTATAACACTTATGTGGCTCTGCGTTAGCAAGATCATCAAGAATACTAGTTGGAGGCGGTGGCGGAGCACCCAACCTTGCGTTGTATCCTCTTGGATTTGTATCTCTTGATCTTCTAGGTCTTAATTTTTTTGCCATTGTTTTATTTTATTTATATTATAGTAAATGTTCCTACTTCCCACTCACAAAGTGCAGATGATGGTTCTGGTATACCATTAGCATCAACACTGCAACTACTTGCGGGATCACCCCAAGATATTCCATTAGATTGATCAATAAAATTACAGCCCGTGCCACCAACTACAGGATCAGATACATAAACAACTTCTACCGTATAATCTCCACTAGGAAGAGCTGGCGCTGTGAAAGTATAGTTATATGGATTTGTATTTGGAGTAGTACCAAAATTAGCAAAACTAACACCTAAAATATGATTACTACCGCCGCTATTACCGTGGTGATAAACCTGTACGCCATTAGAATCTAATACTCTAAAAGAAACACCCCAACCTAAATCAAGTCCATTACTAAATTGAATTGCTGCAGATGGTCCCCAATTAAAGTCAACCTCTACATCAACGTCAGTGCCACCAGGAACTGAAGCTTGGTCAGCGTTAAATAAGTTCAGTGAGAACCCATGACTTGCAGGATCTCCACAGTAAACGCAACAAAATTGGCAAGGAACTGCACCTGCAACTTGATTATTATTAACATAACTAAGAGATGTTTGATCGGTACATATAACGCCTTCACATGCTCCATTGTTTACTAAACCATATCCTGGTGATGGTGCGTAACTAGTAGCTTGTAAAGGAAAAGGATCTCCATTAGTAAGTCCATAGTTAGTAGCACCAGGATCAATACAACCTGTCCAAATACATGTTCCATCATCTGTGTTTGCGGTAGCATCGTAGTTTTCTGCTGTATCCATAGTACAACCTAAGTATTGACATGAACCATCGTCAGTATTAACGAGTGCATTAAAATTAGCGGCTGCTGGATCTGTACAGCCATTTATAGTAGGAATACAACAATCGTTATCATCGCTACCATCACAAGCGGTACAACAAGGTATATTAGCAGTTGAATCATAATTAAATGCAGTATCATCCATACATCCATATACAATTAGAGTTGTACAAGTACCGTTATCATCGTTAGCATCAGGATTAAATTGTAAATAATTGCTATCTGTACAACCTGGTATTTGACAAGCTGTAGGCGTAGTATCTAAATTAGCATCAGCATTGTACCAAGCATTATTTATATCTAAACAACCGTAAATAAACGGTACACAAGTTCCGTTATCTATTGTTGCAGCTGAACTAAAGTTAAATGCATTAGGATCTGTACAACCATAAGACTCAATAGGACCAGCAGAAACAAGACCTCCTAATCCTTGAAAAGAATTATCACCACTATCAAAACCATTTAGTACAGCAGCAGTATCTTCATCTACATGTGCTCCAGTTTTACCTCTTATATAGTTAAACCATTTACCTTCTTTTTCTATAAACTCATTTAAACTACCTTCTTCTTGGTCTGTAACAATATCTACAACGTGCCAACCTGGTTGATCAGGTTGTAAATTATAATAATCACCAGTTGGAATACTATTAATAACATTACCAGTTAAAGGATCAGTAATATCATAACAACCAATACCAGAAGCACATAGTTGTTGATCTACTTTAGATTGTGATCCTTCATAATTTAAAGTGTGAAAAGTTTTTATAACACCAGGATCTTCATTTATAATAGCATTAACGCTCGACGGCACTAAAGAGTAATCATAAAAAGTATTTCTATCTTGCGTTGGATCATGGTGCTTCCACGCAAAGCCTCCAAGAAATGTATAATAATTATTAGCACAACTAATACCATGCTCTGGTACAAACGACTTAAAACTAACCCATCCTTTTACATCTTCTCTATAACTTACTGACATACGAGCTTTATCTATAGTAACGTTATATTCATTTTTTCTATCATCATAACTACCCAAAACAAAACTATCCGAAAGATCTAACGCAAAACGATCTCTAAACCAATCTTTCATTCCAGCATCTGATATAGGCGTTAGGCCGTCCATAGAAAGCCTCATAACAGTACCACGAACTTGATCTGTAAAATATGCTCTATAAGATTCAGACGCAAATGATTCTGGATTTTTTGATATTCCATATTCACCTACAAAAGGTATTGTTTGCCCTAAAACATTTGTTGTTGCTGTTAACTGAGTGTTTCCATCAGCGTTAAATACAGCGTCTTTATTAGCTAATATTTTTAAAACTTTATCTTCGCATAATGTTACTAAATCAGAATCTCTAGTATGGAGTTTTTGTATACTACCATAATTTGGATTTATTTCTTTTGTTATTTTTTCAGCTTGTATAAATTGATTTAAATTATTAACTCCAGATGTAGAATTATATAAACCAGAATATATTAAACCGTATTTTCTACGCTCCTCTTTGTACTCTTCTTCTAATACAGCTGATACTTTTGGTCCTTTATCTATAAATACAGAGTTGAATGTATCTCTAATTCTATTAGACTCAACTCCATTTCCAAAAGAATAACAATTGTGCCAACTCAAACCAACTGGAGAGTTTACAGAAAAATCAATTGTCATACTAGTAAAACCTGTCTGAATAATATAAGTACCAGTAATATAACTACCATCTGGCCTTACAAAATAAAATTTATCATTATAACCTGGAACTATATTTATTGGTGTATAAGCAGGATTAAAAGAAGAGCTGAGAAAAACTCTATTACCTACCCAAGTAACAATTGTTACTGGATTAGTCGAAGCAAATGGTCTTTGTAACTGGCCGTCATTATCAATATATGATTGACCAACTATAATAGTACCTACAGGCGCAACTTCAGCTTCATTTCCAAATACGTTTATAGGTAAAGCATCACTAGCTTCATGAAAAATTTCTAAGCCATCATCTTCTTTTGGTTCTGTTTCAAATATAGCAGGGTTTTCTGGAAAATCTACTTCATTATCATTTTCTCCTCCAATATAATTTTGAGTAAGTATTTCTATAGGGCAACTAGTATTTTCTAAATCAGTTGCATTAGTATTATCACCAACTAAAGGATCATAACCTATACCACCAGCACCATCAGTACCTATATTATCACCTGCATTGAAAGGATATGTTGGCTCTAAAGTTAATCTCCAAGTTGTTCTATGATTAAAGTGAGCATTTTTTTCGTAAGAAGCTATATTACCACCTTGATTAGTAGGATCTGACAAAGGATAAAGCCTATCAAGTCCACCCAACTTATCAGCATAGTTTAATTTAAAAAATTTTTGAACTTTTGATATTTTGTATACTACTTGATTTGGATCGTTTTTAAATCTTAAATAATTTCCCTGTTCTAAAAGTACAGCAAAATTTTTAGCTTCAGCGTCTAATGTATCTCCTATACTACCTCCATATATAGTCCATCTACCAGCCCAAGGAGTATATAAAATATCGTAACCCGTAAGAGCGCCAATGCCTGGATCGTAAGGTTGTTCAAAATATTCATGATTAGGTTGAACTCCACCAGCAAGATCTACGCCTGTCATCATTCTACCTGTACCAATGTAAGATAAATCAATAGTTTTTTCTATACCAGTATTATCTAAACCACGTCCTTGACTATAATATTCGTAATCAGCAGTATTAGAACCATGATTTAATCCATTGTTAAACGTAAGATCTGTCAAACCTGTAGAATTAGCATACAAGAAAAAAGTCCAGCCTGGAAATTCATTATGCATTAAAGAATTAGGATTTGAAGTCTTTAAATTATATCCACCATAAAGAGTAGAAGACTCTGGGCTATTAGAAGCATTAGCACCCCCAAAGAAACCTGAAAACGATAAAACATTGTTTGTTTCTAAACCTTCATCAAAACCAAAACTACCCCAAACAGGTTCTTCACCCGCTGCAAAGGCCTCATCAATAACCCATCTGCTAGGAACTGTTTTGTTATCTAACTTACTTTGAATTTCTTGCCAAGCCTCGTGGCTCCAATAGGCTTCAGTAGGAACTGCAATACCATTTGGTAATTCATCACCTGGGTCCCAATCAGCAGGATAAGTACCTTGTAATGAGCCAAATTGAGTTGGTGGTATTCCATTGTTATTAAAATCATCTATAGCGTTATCGTGATCTTGTGCAGTTAAGTTTAACGTATCAAATGATTCTTGATTAAAATCTTTTAAATAACCAAAATCAGCAGTCGCTAAAGTAGATACATCTTGAAATTGGCCTTGTTCAACTATTGCTTCTTGAATATAAAGATCTTTACGTATTTTAGCAAAAAATCTACCTTGAAAAATAGATCTATTTTGAACTATATCTTGACCAACTTCAAATACAAGTTCTATATCGTTATTATCAATAGTACTCATTTCTGCTGGATCGTCAAAGGGAGCAACAGCAGTACTAATTGTTGTCCATGAAGTATCAACTGATTTAAACGGCTTTTTCATTATTAATTTATAAAAACTACCATCAGTTACTTTAATAATACTATCTATTTCGTACCAATCAGTTTTTAAACTAAGCTCGTTTCCAACAGAATCTCTACTTGTAATTCTTATAAAAATAGGGCTATTAGGAGATTGTGCCCCATTTAGCCTCTTGTCAGGACCAATTCCTGCATCTGTTGAGTTAAATTTTTTGTCAAAATTTTCTAATGTAGTATTAATAGTAGAATTAAATGCAATTAAAATTTCGCTATTACCTGGAACCGGTAAAAATGGAGTACCAGCAGCAGTTGGCATAAACGTTACTGCATCTTCATTACCTATTTTTCCTACAACAGTTCTTCTTGTTTTTATAAATTCAGGAGCTTCATTTTTAATGTCTAAAACTTTATATTTATTAAAATTTTTCTCAGCTTCGTTAGAATTATATTTCTTTTTTAAAAATAAAGTTGTTTCTAAATCTAATTTATTTCTATCGTTTGAAGGAAAAGAAAGCCATACATTACCATCTTCAGCGTCAAAGTATCTGTCTAAAGATAAATTATAATATTCAGAAGATGTTTCCTTTATATAAAATTTTCTATGAGTTGCCCACTCAGGTGGAGTATGTGAAGTAGTAACTACTATTTGGTTTATTTTATCTGACTCTAATTTACTAACGCTTAAAACACCACTACCATCTGATAAAACTGGTGTTTGTCTATTGTACTTGTCAGTATAAACAACACCTATTTGATAGTTTCTTAATGTTTTAATAGATTTTTTAGTAGGTACATCAAGCCTCTTTTTTAGCATAACATTAAAGCTAGGTCTAAAAGCTTTTCCTGTTGTTGGATCTATTAAGTCATAATTTTGAACGTAATTACCATAAACAACTCTATTGCCAGTAACTTCTTGTGCTAACGCGTATTTAGGTACGTTATCATAAGATCTTAATAATTGATTTTCTGGAACCACCGATTTAATAGTTTCCTCTTTTATTAAGAAATTATTATTGATCCAGTGTGTATCACTAGGTTTTATTTCGTCTACCGTATATACAGTTGGCGAGTTAGATTCTTTATATAATATATCCACCTGTACAACACCATCTGGTATATTTGATGGTATTATATTACGTATTGTTACTTGTCTTAACTTGTTTTCCATACCTAAATTAAAACCTTCATTAGGCATATAATTATAATCACCTGGAGAAAAAGCTACTTCTGAAAAAGGGCTAAAAGAAGAATATTCTCCATCTTCATATTTATATCTAGTAGCAAACCTTGGAAACTTTAAACCATATAGTTTTTTATAAGATCTATCTAAATCAACAGCACAATCTATAGATCCAAAACTAATACCTGATTTAACAGCTAAAACACTACATACATATACTGAACCAGATATAGATTCAATAATAACCCGAACATCAAAATCAGTTATAGGGTAACTTACACCTAAACTATTTGGATCTTGCTTTAAAAATATAACATCTCCTTCTTCATAAATTAAAGGAGTAGGACCTGTAGTTGTTATATCTAAGCTTATAGCATCACCTGTATTAATACCACTAAAGTTAGTAATTGTTGCACCTTGAGAATTACCAGCTCTTTCAGCTTCCATATCTAATGTAGGAGCTTTAGTAGGAGCTTCTTTAATAACTGTTATGTGTTTTTCTTCAGCATCAACAACAATATTTCTACTAGCATTTATAAATTGACTATGAATTGATCCAGATGGATCTGTTCCTTGTATGCTTAATGGTATATTTAATTTTTTAGGTTCTGAAAAATTATCAGTCCAAAATAACATGTCGTCAATAATATTAATACCAGTGATCATTTTAGTACCAATCTCACCACCAGCGAGAACTTTTTCTGGGAAATTTAACAAATTAAGACTTTTGTTTACGTGGACTAACGCTGTATTTGTTAATGAATTAATACCATTAGCTCCTAAAACAAAATTTCCAAGAAGACCAGGATCATCGGTTAGTGGTCCAATATTTATTATAAAAGCTAAACCACCAGCAGCTGCTACAGTTGATTTAGCTAAAATAGTATAAGTTCTTTCACTAAAAGAAACTCCTGCTTGTAAGTTTGTAAATCCACTAAGCTCATCACCAACGTTTAAAGAGCCCCAAGCAGGGCTATTACCATTAGCATCTTGAGGTATTTCTATATCTCCAGTAGCACTGTTGTGACCTACTAAAGATCCAGAACCACCACCAATCATAATATCATGATGAGAATGATCAACAATAACAGGTGTTACGCTGTTATCTTTATACTCTAATATCATTTGCCTATCTTTGGCTACATGACTATCCCCTAAAAAAGCCCAAGCTTGAGTACTACTTAAGCCGCTTGTGTTATTGTATTGTAGTGGAGTTTCTCTTATGTACCAATAAAAAGCATCATTTTTTTCGTCTGAAACAGATCCTATACATTGAAAAAAGTGATCTGAACCAGTATACCAAGGCAATGGCCCGAGTATTGTATCTTGAGCTGAAGCTTTAACCTTACTGTTTCCTAATATATTTTGAATAGTAGCAACATCAGAATCTTCAGAGGTTGATACTTGTATATTCATAGCCTCTCTATATTGACCGTTAGGAACTAACCTTTCGTCAATATCTAAATTCATTTTGCCGCCCGTAAAATTACGTTTAATCTCTGGCATGTGCTAGTGCTTTATTTGTTTTGATTTACCTCTTAAAATTTGAGTAATTTCTTCTAATTTAATATTAGATAATCTTAATTTTGCTTTTCTTATCTCTGCAAACTTTTCTTTTTTATATCTTCTAACTATATACTCTTGAACGTTAGCTCTTGTTGATAATATAGCGTATGCAATAAATTTATACATAGCTTCTTCAGCAAATTTGTGAACCTGCATTTCATCGTCTGTACCTAAGCTATCGCTTATGTAATCTATTATCACAGTTTTTCCAGAAATGTTAGAGCTAAAATGTATTTTTCCTGTAACACAATCTATATAAAAAGATCCGTTGACTTGCGCGTGTTGCGGATCTAAACCGTATCTTCTACCTTCATTAGGCCAAAATATATCGTTTTGATAATCTTGATAATCATTAACATTATTTTCTGAAGGCTTATGAGATTTGTAATTACTCCAAGTATCTGTATCAGCTAAGTCTGGAGATACAAAAGTAACTTCACCAGCAGCTGCAACCGCTACTGTAGGTTGATTAGAAACTACTATAGTTGTACCAGAGACATTTGTAATAACTGTTCCTATTGGAAAATGATCGTGATATACTAACATACCAATTTCTAAGCTTGTTAACTCAGAAGCTGTTCCAGTTATTTTGTAATCATTGAGATTCCAAGATAAATTTTCTACCACGTGATAAGAAGCTTGAGGCGATACTAAAGATCCGTCTATATTTGTAAATGTTAATGTAGTATTAGCATTACTAACATTAATAGTAGCACCACCTGGATCTGTATACACAGGAGTTACAGCGTTATCAGCATCATCAGCCATTGTTATTGTTGTTATACCACCACTGTTAGATACAGCTGAAACTATAGTTCCATTAGGTATATATGATCCAGTAACACTCATACCAACTAAAATATTTGTATGCTCACTACTTAAAGCTACATTAGCAGATCCTGCTACTAAATCTCCAACTGCTTGCAGTGTAAAATCTCCGTTAGAATCTTGTAAAAAGTTTTGTGATGGATTTGATGTTTTAGAAGTAGGATATAATACATGTTTTATACCAGCAGAATCTACTAAACTTATTTTAGTGTAATTAACATAATCTTGTGGAAGTGGAATTTGCAACGTTGCTGGTACTGTTACTTCTTGTGATTTACAAGATTTGAAAGTATCAAAAGATAATTCTTGCATAGCTCTTTGTGCGTGAAACGCTACATCAGTTCTTTTTACTTTTGATATTATTTTATCCTCACCGACGTAAGCAATAATAAATTGATTTATTATATCATTTAATGATGTAAATTGATAATTACCAAAATCATTACCATCGTAATACGCTTGTTGAGATTGATTTATTAATGCCATTTATTATTGTTTTTCTTGTTGAATTTGCGCTGCTTCTAATCCTTGGCCCGCACTAGAAATATCATTTCGTCTCATAGAAACACCCGCAAATTTTAATATCTTATAAATTAATTCAGATTCTTCAGCTTGATGTAACTCAAAATTTACAGCAAATTGTGGATTATACATGGCTTTTTCATTAACAACCACGTAGCTCCAATTAGGTTTAACGGGTACTGTTATATAATTACAATCAATACTTTCACTTACAGATGGGAACGCAGGGTCGTTTGGATATAAGTTTATTGTGTTTTGACTAGTTCTAACGTAAACAGGTCTAAGTATTGAAGGTTGAACTAGCGGCGATTGCAAGTATAAAGCTTCATTAGCTTGAATTTCTTCTATTTCTATCATACCATTAGAAATTGAATTATATATTAAACTTCCTAATCTGTACATTGGAAAGGCTGTTGTTATTACCCCTGTTTTATAATTTGCACCGGGAGTAAGCGTTACAGCGCCTAATTGATATTTTTCAAATATAGCTACTTTTTCGTTTACATTATCTACTATATCACTATACTCTTTACTATTACTTGATATTCTTGATAATTGATTTAAATCGTAAAAATATTGTTCAAATATTTCTTTTTGTGCTTGATCAGCAAACAAATTAAATTCTTGAGGTGTTATATAACCTCTTTGCTCTTTGTTAGCTAGCATTAAAACTTTTTGATATACTGTATCTATACTTACCGCCATAATTTCTTTTTAATTATTATAAGGAAATAATCTATTTAAAGTATCTTGTCTTTTACCACAATTACATGGTTTTTTAGTTATTTTACTTACAGTGTCTACAACTTTTTTTATTCCAGTTGCTTGCGTAAATTTAGCCACTGTATCGCCTAATCCTTTTGATTTTTTATTTTCCATACAATTTAATTTTGTAGTTTGTAATCGCCCCGTAGGGCGACTACCACTACAGTTAGATTAATTTAATCTTTTTTCTATATTTGCATATATTTCCATACCTTCATCAGTTTTAAACCAATGCGCTAAAGCAGTATATGGATGCTCATCAAATGGAACGTTCATTAGTTTTCTATTGTTAGATCCCCAGCTAAAAGTTCTTTGATCACTTGATAATCTAATAATACCAAGTTCAGTTGCTTTAATACCAAAATTTCTAAGCTGAACGTTATCATCAGAAGCTAATTCTAAGAGTAAAGAAGGATTGTTTCTAGCAAATACTAATAAATCTCTTTTAAGTTCTTTAGAACTCATGCTAGATACTGCAGATCCTTTTTCTACACGCATAATAGCTTCTGCCATATCAATATCCATTTCTCTAGCAGCTAATATTGCATCGGCTTCCATTTCTAATGTTTCTATTTCTGTTTCAGCTACAGCCTCAGGCTTGTGCTCGTAAAAGATATTTCCGTTGTGAGGATGATATAAAGATAATAGTTTTTGTAAAACTGTTTTTTGTTTTTCTACAAATAAAACGCCGTTTCTAAAAACAACATGCTCTAATCTTTGATCACCTTTCATTTCATCTACAAAAGGAGTTCTTTGATTTTGACAATACTTAAGTTCTCTTTCATAACCTTTTTCTTCGTCAAAATAATATATACCATTTGTTTTTAGCATGTATGCTAATGGCTTGCTATTTGATTTTAAATAATAAACCCTATCTTTTATTTCCCAGCTAGGTTTTTTAGGTTCAACTTTTTTAGGTTTTGGTGTTTCAACAACTGGTGTTTCAACAACAGGTACCTCTACCTCTTTTTTTGTTTCTTGTTTTTTTGCCATAATATAATATATAATAAAATTAATAAAAAGAAAAGAAGGGACGGAGAACGTTTACATGTATGCCGTCCCCTCTTTAATATAATAAGTGCTTACTTCATTAACATAAAGTTATTAGCACCTTGAGTAATTAAACATCTTTCAGTTAAGAAGTGTAATTGCATTGCATCTAAAGCAGATGTAGAAGCACCAACTGAACCAGTAACCCAAGTTTTCATTCTTCGGTCATCAGTTTGTGAAGCTCTATATCTAACATGTAAGAAAGGACGTTTCATACTAGCACCAACAGTTTGATCGTAAACTGAAGAAACACCAGCAGGAATCATAACCCCTCTAATAGCATTAGCATTAGCTGCATCGTTAATACCACCTCTTGTTGCTTTGTCATTTAAGTATCTAAAGTCAGACTTATAGAAGTCATAAGAACCTCTTCTAAATCCAGTGAAACCTAAATTTAACGCCATATCTTCAGAGTTGTTAAATACACCGTAAGATGTACCACCAGCTCCGTAAGAGTTCATTGAAGCTAACATATCATCAATAGCTAAGCTAGTTGATCTGTTAACAAACATCATATACTCTTCAATAGCACCTTGCTTATCAAACTCAGCTAAGATAGCATCAAACTCACCTAGATCAGTAGCAGCGTTAACACCAGTAACACCAGTAGTAACATTACCTCTTGATTCGATAGCTGCAAATAAACCTTGTGTACCAGTTGAATCACCAGCAGTTCCTAAGAAATTATCAACAGCGTCAGTACCATGAACACCAAGCTCACCTTCTAACATTGCCATTTCAATGTAGTCAGTAAAACGAGCTCTAGTATCAGCTTCAGCTTTTAAGTACCATAAGTACCCAGAGCCTCCAGCTTCAGTAGATATTTCTACCCAACCAATTCTTGAAGCGTCAGATCCTGATACTTCGTAGTAATCTTTCATTATAATTGGCTTGTTAGTATAAGATTTAAAGCTTGGTTCGTTAGCACCTCTTGTATCAGCTTCAGCCGCAGCAGCGCTAAGGTATTTTTTACCTTTTGCAAATTCTGAACCATAAACCATAATAACACAATCAGTTTTTGCATCAGTAATTGCAGAACAGTCAGCTACACCATAAGGTGCTAGCTCTACAACGTTACCATCAACTTCAGTAACTAAAGCCTTGATAACAGCCTGTGGATTAGCAACGATAACAGTATCGTTAACTCTAATACCATGTGAGCCTGAAGTATAATCAGCATTAGTATCAATATGATCAGTAATAGTAACTTTACCACCATTAAGTGCTCCGTTAATATTACCATTGTTATCTGTCATTGTACATGTGTACGAAAGATGTAATCTTCCTTGTTCAGACCATACTACTTGATCAGCAGTCATAGCCTCTTCAGCACCTACTTGAGCAAGAAATCCTGAAATAGTTCTCGGTCCGAAAACTTCAGCTTCTTTCTCCATTAGGTCTGGGACGTATTGTTGACCCCAACCTGCGTTTGAAGCAGATGAAAGGTCTAAGTAGTTTGTAGATAGTGTCTGCTGTATTGAAGCAGGAGTACTATTTAACAAACCTCCAGCGGTTATTGCCATAATTTTGTAATTTTAAATTGTTATTTATTGTTTTTAATTTTAAACTTAAAATCAGAAGAATTATTACCTAATACTTTTACTTTTACTCCTCCAGCCTCAATAACTCCGTGTTGTTGTCTTGGATTCATATTAACATTTTTAGCTTTAGCAACGCTATCTTTCATAGCATCAGCCTTACCTTGTTCGTAAAAGTGTTTTGCAATAGCATCTGCA
>Ga0208919_1001263_pt1 | contig 14918 bp, 4 predicted proteins | sample 4_EtaG_FD_184076 | JGI IMG/M metagenome (GOLD analysis project Ga0208919, IMG submission 184076) | Marine viral communities from the Subarctic Pacific Ocean - 4_ETSP_OMZ_AT15127 metaG (SPAdes) (version 3) | ecosystem: Environmental > Aquatic > Marine > Oceanic | place: Pacific Ocean | collected...
TGCTTCTTAGATACTTTGGAGGATAGAGATGTCAGCGGCAACAGACCAGTTCGATAGATGGCTTTCTCAGGGCTATATTGATGCCGAGGGGTTTACCCCTGTGTCGGACCACCAGAGTGCTGTAGCGGAAAGGCACGGTCTTTCTTTAGGGACTGTTGGGTCTGGTCGCGGCGTACCCGGTGGAGGAGGTCTTCCTTTTAGCCGAGAGGCCCCCGGTGGGAGAGAGTTCACTCCAGATACATGGAAAGTGGATAGCGCAGAGGACATCCTTCGATACCTTGAGTTTGCTCAAGAAATGGCTCCTCATGCTACGTCGAAGCAAGAGGCTTTCAACATCCCGAACTACACGGGACAGGACATTTACGACTACTTCGTAAAGCCACAGGAGCTTTCCCTGATGCAGGCCCAGCGGGCGGGGACTCAGACTGGTCTTGAAAGAGGGCGAAGAATTGCTGGCTCTGAGGGGGCTAAGGCGGCTGACGCCCTTAACGCTCCCGGTGATTTCAAGGCTGTGTCTCAAAGAGCGCTTGCTTCTCGCGGAGGTCCCTTTGCCGAGCGAGCCCTCATCGAGGGGCTTAGGGGGATGTCTTCTGCAATAAACGAAGACCCCACAAGAATGAGGCCGGTTAATAGGCTCGTTAGCGCCGCTCAAACGGGACATGGTGTACACGCAGATCTTAACGACACGATTTCCAATGCTTTCGGTGGGGTGGCTGAGGGCGGCACTGGCTTAGCCCCGATTGATCTTGGCATGAAGGCTGTTGGGCTGCCGTTTCAGATGGGCGGCATGGACCAAGCTCGACGCCACAGGGAAACGCTTGCTAGGAAAATGGTTGACCTCGGCAACGTAGACCCTGTTCAGTGGGGAACCGACATGCCTGTTGCTGGGTCAACCCCGCAGCAGCAAATGGCTGCGACCTCCCTTGAGGAGTCTTTAGGGGAGATCTTCCCCACCGATGCGAAGAAAAAGAAGAAGCAGGGCGACGACTCGTTCGCCTTTACGTAGGAGTTAGTTGTGGCGAACGAAGCGTACGATGCTCTCCGACAAATGGCGAACTCAAGAGCAGCGGCAAGCGGCTTTCAAGCTTTTGGCGAAGCCCTGTCTAGGGGGAGAGCCCTTGCTCAAAGAGAGCGTGCTCTAGAGGCTAGGGAGAGGGAAGCCCTTTCTGCAAAGGATGCTCTTGCTTCTGCTATGGCAGAGATGGGCATGTCAGGAGGCCCTAGCACAGGCAAGACCAAGGGGTCTTCATCTGCTGCGCTAGGAGGCATGGGGTTTGGTCGCGGAGAAGACGTTCGGGCAGCCTATAACGAGCAGGTAGCAATGGGCCAGCAGCTTGCTCAGCAAGAAGCGGCTCTTGTTGCAGAGCAGAATCGACGTGAGATTGAAGCAGAGAACAGGCAAATCGCTGCGGCTAATCAAGCAGCCAATCAAGCAGCGTTGCTAAGACAGGCTCGCGGTGCTCCAGGGGTGGGAGGCGCTGCTCCTACCCCGTCTCCAGAGCTTGTCGCTTCAAGAGACTTGGCGTCAGCGCTGTCTCCAGCGCTTGATCTTGACACCATGCCTGTAGGGCCAGCCTTTGGGACATCAAAAGAGGCTATGGCTGAGCGGCTTGGGATTAGCGGAGCAAGCGACGAAAGCATTCGCTCAGCGATAGACATGATTCTTGCGGAAAGAGCCCTTGCTGCTGAGCAGCCCCCAGAGGGAGAGATTGCTTCCATTAGTCCGGCGTACAGAGCACAGCTTGGGCTTGCGGCAGCGCAGGGTCCAGACGCGGCTTCGGTTGAGATGTCTCCGTCATACGCAAGAGAGGTTGCTCAGCGAGAAATGGGGATAGCAACACCGAGTCCTGCTGGGCTAGCTGGTGCCCTTATGCCTCTCCCTGGAGAAGCAGAGTTGGTACGCGCCAATCTTGCAAGCCTTAACGAAGGCAGCCTAGACCTAGCTATTAAGTCGCTTATGGGTGAGTCAGAGCCGGTAGCCAAGGAGGCTCCTACTGGAATAGGCTCTGGAGCCGCACTTTCTGAGGCAGACATAGCTGCTATGGAGGGCGGTGCTCCTCCACCTCCAAGCCAGGGCTATCGCGTTGGCGCAAGACCAACAATGCTTGAGGCTGCTTTTGACCAAGCTGCCAAGCCACAGGTCTCTGTCCCTGGTGCGGCAGCACCCGCAAGCGAGGCTGCGAGAGGCCCCGTCGCCCACTCTGTGCAAAAGGGAGACACCCTCTTTGAGCTTGCAAAGGCAAACGACACAACAGTTGAGGCGATAGTTAAAGCTAACCCAGGAATCAAAGACCCCAACCTTATCGAGGTAGGCCAGTCTATTACGATGCCGAGAGGCGGCGCTCCGAGGGTAGACGAGACCGTCGCCATGGTCAGCGCTGGAGAGCCTGCCCCTGCGCCGCCCAAGGGAAGCGCAGCAGAAGCTATCTCTAGGAAAGATGACATCACCCTTATGAGCGATGCCGCCATCAAGGGTCGCCTCTTAGCCCTCTCAGAAGAGAAGGGCGGGATTAAGGGGAACCCGCTGGCAGAGGCTTCCGGTGGGTCAATGGACCCCTCAGTGATTCCAAGGATAGCGGAGGTCGAGAACGCAATCATCGACGCAAAGAAGGGGGACAAGCGACACCTATCCCGCATTCTTGGGAAGTCTCTTAGCTGGCAAGACGTTAAAAAGATGGACCTTAACAAGCTCTCTGCCGACTACAGGTCATGGGCCGGTGGCCTAAACATAAGGGCAGATGAGATTAAGGCTGACCGGAGACTGGAAGCTGAGATTAAGCAGACAAAGGCCTATGAAGGAAAAGCCGCCATGTTTGAGGTGGCCTTCAGGGGCATATACCCTGACGCAACCCCAGAAGAGGTTGAGATATTCCACGACCAAGCCCTAAACATCTACAACGCTGGCAAGGGCGACGAAGCTGTCATGGCCTACCTCGGCCTGTTCCGAGGGCTTGGCAAGGACGAGATGGCTCACGAGCTTCGGATGTCGCAAGAGGCTACGAAAAGGGCGAAGCTTAACGCTTCTAATGCTGCGGGTAGCAAGTCAAAGGGCCTTAAGGATTATTTCAATTACCTTGAGCAGGCCAATAAGAACGAGCGCCTTGCCCAAGAAGCACAAAAGAACATTGATTCCCAAACCCTTACTCAGCAGGAAAAGAGCGCGTGGGTCAGCAAAAAGGCTACGTATGACAACCTTGCAGCACAGTTCAGAAGTGATGCACAAAAGGTTCGTGCCGCTAACCAGGGGATTGATTACGGAACCCGTCTGGCTATGACGCGAAACCTTCTTAGGCGTTTAGAGCAAAACCGAGCCGCGCTGGACGAGGGTGGAGAGAGCGCCTGGACTCAGTATATTGCTGGGATTAAGAGCGATCTTGCTACTGCCAATGGCGTTTACCCAGGGATAAACGAAGACATGGAGAGCATTGAGATTGCTCTTAGACGTGCCTATCTGTCGAAGCCAAAAGCCGCCAGTGCTAAGCCAAAGAAGGGTGCTGAGCCGTACTCATCCTTCCAAGAGAAGCTTACCCCAGAGGCTGCCGAAATCGCAGGACCAGAGTCTGTTGCTGAGCACGAGGCCAGAAGGTCTGCAATGGCTCCCGGTATGGAGGCCAAGAAGGAAAAGATGTTACGCAGGGTTTCCAAGCTTCGTGTTGATGTCGCAAAGGTTGTAAGCAAGAGCGACCAGAGTGGAATCCCTATCGATAAGCTTGAAAACTACTACCTTGAGCTTAGAAGGCTAAGCAGCGGTCTTTCTGAGCTAGAAGAGCAGTACAAGGACATCGCCCCGTTTGGCATACAGCCTGCTTGGGCTACCCAGGCCGACGATCTTCTAAAAGAACTTGAGGGAACCAAAGCCTTTAAGGGTCTTAGAAAAAGACAGAAGGCAAAGGAAAGCATTCGCTCTCGGTCCAGAAAGTACTAACTAAATGGCGACCACAGACTTTGGCCCAACAGGAGTCTTTGACGAAGAGGGCTTTGAGGGAAGACCAGTAGAGGCTACTGGGGATATAGTTGCCAGTGAGCGAGGCGCTGCACTTGAGGAGCCAGAAGAGCTTTTCGACTTTGGCCCGAGCGGAGTGCTCGATCCTGTTGACGACCCCTTCCTTCCACCTGACCCCACCCCAGAGAGAGAGCCACTAGCCGCAGAGGCTCTCCCGGTTGAAGCCCTTCCTGACGAGGCCCCAGAGCCGCTAGCTCAGGGGTACGACTTCAGCCCGTCTGGTGTATTTGACGACATCAGCACGGCTGCCCCAGGGGCAGGGGTGTTTCGCTTTCCAATGCCTGGGTCAGTTGCTGGAGAGGCTGGCTACGCTGACCCATCTCAGATGCTTGAGCATCCAGAAATACCTGGACTTAGCTTCGAAGGGGGCAGGGTAAAGGAGCTTCCAGACACGCTCTCCGAAGATGTTCCAGACGCCTTTAAAGAGAGCCAGGGGAGGTTGACGGATGATGAGCTTCAGGCGCTCTGGTATCAGACAGCGGCTAGGTTCAACAAGATTCGAGACACAAAACAGCGTGTTCAAATACTTGGCGACTTTATAGCTGAGTGGAAGCCAGAGGTTGCCGAAAGCTATGGCTATAGGAAGGGGGGCCATGTAGACGCTGATGGTCTATGGGGCGCTCTCGACACGCTGGACAAGTATGTTGACAGACCCTTAAGAGCACTCGTTAACACGATGTGGGACTTGCGTAAGTCACATGCAGCAGCCGACCTTAGCGATAGGGTAGACACCCCCGGTCTAGACGACGCTGTAAGGATGCTTCAAAGGAACTTTGCTGATGAGAGCGGAGACATTCCTGACGGAGAGCGTGTCCTTAAAAGCCTGTTCTTGTTTGGTCAGAACGCTCTTACCGGGTTTGACGATGAGAGCGCTCTCCTGTCTGAAGACTCTTACGATGAGTCAGTAAAGGGTGTTGCCGACTCAATGACGTGGGCTGGCTACACAGCGGCAGCCCCAATGTTAAAGCTCCTTACCGGAGCAACTGACGAAGAGATTCAGCGCTCTATAGAAGAGTCTATTGCTGGAGGGTCTGAGGGTGCTCACCTCACTATGGGCCTAGCTGGACTCATGTTGGTTAGCCCACTTAACTTTATTGGCGGTGCTGGGATTATTGAAAAGGGTCTTAGCCAGCCAGCGATTCAACTGCTTAGGGGTGGCGTAAAGCTAACCCCTCGTGGAGCAGCCATTGCAGGAAGCATGGGGGAGCAAGCCCTTAGTCAGGGAAGAAACCTTCTCATATCTGAGATGGCAGCTAAGTATGGAGACGAAGCGATTGCTCCGTTATCCACTATCTCTAGAAGGGTAGACCGTGCTGAGTCTGCAATAGATTCCAGAAGGCAGCGAGAAGCAGCGCTTGCTTATGGCGAAGAGGCTGCCGGGGTAGATCCTCTTCGGGGGATACAAGTAGAAGAGAGTGCCTTGGTCTCTCAGGTGGACAGGCTTACTGAGATTAAGGATGACCTTCTAAAGCAGTTCGATGAACAGCTAGACAAGATAAGAGCTAGAGACTTTTCCTATGAAAAGATTGGCCCAGGAGAACAGGTAAGCAAGGCCACCCTTCCCGCTTCTGTGCTTAGGGAAGACGCTGCCTTCAGAGCTTCTGCCGTTGCCGCAGCAAACACCACAGAGGCAGTGAGTCAGGCCTTCAAGTTTAACGTGGCTCTTCGCGGCTCGTTTGCGGTTAACCTTCTTTCTGAGCTACAGACGTTTGCTCTTGGGAAAAAGGTTGACCTTGGTGTCGTCAACAACATGTGGGCTAAGGGACTAGAGTCTGCCGACAAAGCAAACGGAGTCCTTGTAAAGATTCTTCCAGAGCGACCCCTTGCGAAGGGGGACAAGATTGGCTCTGTCCCATTCAAGAGCGTAGTCAAAGACCCAGAGGTTGCTTACATATATGAGAGAGCGCTTGCCGGTGACTACGGTGTGTCGGCAAAGATTGCTGCTCTTCGCCCTGAATACAACGCACTTGAGACCCTTCTGTCTAAGGGAATTAAAGGGGTTCCCAAGTTTAAAGAACTTAAAAAGATTGCTGCTGATGACTTAGCCAAGGCTCAAAAGTCTGGAAGACACTTTGCCCCAATACGTGATGCTGCCGGAAGAGCCGTAGACGTTGCTGTGGAGAGAGTCAGGGGCGGCAAGGCTGGGGTGAAGCGCTTAAAGGACCCCGCAAGGAAGCTTCTTCAGGGAGAGAACCTAGCTAGCAATGTAAACCCTGCGATGTTCTCTATTGCCCATACTCTTGCCAGGAAGGTTCCTTGGCTAGACAAGGCTAGGAAGGCTGTTGTTGGCGTTGGTCGATTGACTAGATACCCGGCTACCTACACAAGGAGAAACGCGGCTACTGGGAAGCTGGAGGTTATTGAGAGGGCTAAGCTTGACCATCCGGCTTTGTTCTACAAGGGGCAGAAGGCACAGAGGCAGCAGCTTCGTGCAAAGAACGTTCTCCAGGCTCGCTTTCCCCAGATAAGGGCAGAGCTTCTCCGTATCTCTGATGACCCAGAGATGCAGGAGTTAATGGCTGGTGCAGTTGAGGCTGGTTGGGCAGACCCAGAGAGCGCCCTGAAGAACATGGATGAGATCATTGCGGTCGCCGCCATCAGAAAGATTAGGGACGTAAACCAAAGCATCCTTGACTCTATATCTGACATTGATGTTGGTAAGAAGACTGTCTCTGTTATCTCTAGAGAAGATACGGTTAGAGCTATTAATGCTCTTGAAAAGCTAAGAAGCATGAAGGCCTTGGAGGGCCGAACGTTCCCCGGTTACAAATCAGACCTCATTAAGGAGGTTGCTGAGCAAGTCGCCCTTTATGGGGAAGAGTCAGAGATTCTTCAGGGTCTACGCGCTCAGATTCCAGACTTCGCAAAGGGGTCTGACAACCTGAAAGACAAGTCGCTTAAGCTCAGCTTTATAAAGAAGCGCCTTCAAGTGTTTAGCGCATTCTACGAAGCCTCTCTTCGCTCCTCCATCAAGACAAGGACAGAGCTTAAGATTGCCGAGGTTGCTGACCTAAGGGCTCCAGAGATAAAGGACCTTCAAGGGAAGATCCTCGCTATGGAGGACCGACTTAAAGAGGTTAAGGCAGACGACCTAAGCCCTCGTGAGTACATGGACTTCATCGAGGAGGCCATAGGAACTGCGGCAAAGGAGATTCCTGAGTTCAACATGGACAGGGTCGTTCAGCTTTCAGCGCAAGACCTTAGCCCTAGATGGACAAGCATAGCTTCTAAGATAGAGCTACCAGCCCTCCAAGAGCACATGTCTGGCGTGTACAGAGGCCTTCAAAGCATCTACGGCGATGATGCAAATCTCATAATGAACCACCTTCAGGTGCAGGCAGACCTTGCCGTTCGTCAAGGAGTTGTCAAGAGACCGGAGGAATGGTTCTACCAGATGGACCTAGCGGTGGGCGGCAAGGCTCCAAAGCCTATGGCTGGCATGCTGTTCCAAGAGGGCAAGGCTGCCCCTATCTTCTACTCTCGATTGCAGTATGTAATTAGCAACACATACGGAGTTAATAAGGCTAAGTCTTACTCGGCTGCTGGTGTTGCTGAGTCCCTTCTTAAGGCTGGCCTCTCCCCAAAGATTGTTGACGAGCTAGACATAGACGGTTGGGTGTTCGGTCAAGAGAAAGACCTTGGCCGAAGAGAGGTATCCCTAGACGAGGTCTACCAGCTTAACGACGGGGGACGCCTGACAAAGGGTGCTGATGAGGCTGCCTTAGCAGAGAACGTGCCCTCCCTTTACAAGAGGTTCTTGGATGAAGACCTGTCTAGGACACCGCCAGAGCACCGGGCCAGACGAAGAGATGCGTTGCCAGCAAGCTTTAGGATTAAACGAGGAGACTTGGAAAGCTTCTTGAATGAGAAGGGGGTTAACGCTGACACCATCCTTTCCCGGCTAGACCAGCGGGCCGATGACCTGGGCGTTGCTGAGCTTCTCAGGGTTGTTGAAAAAGACATCAGCAAGATGGACCCGAAGGTCAAGCTTCAGGAGATTAAGGCAACTGGCTTTGGCAGATACCTTGAGCGGCTTATGCGAGAGGGGGAGGCTGCTGGGCTAAAGGCTGGAGACATAAAGGTCAACAGAGGAGAACTTGAAGACTTCCTAGAAGATAACGCTGTTGAGCTTGTTGACGACTTCAGAGGCCACTACGCCTACTTGAACGACAAGAGGACCGTGGCTGCCCACAGGATGTCCAGAGAAGATGCGTCTGCCATCGTCGATGACTGGAAAGAGGTTGTCGAGGACAGGGTCGCTGAGCTTTGGGAGGAGCCTGTAGAGCTTGTTGATGCAAGGGTTTTTGAAGACGACGACCTGGGCTTGTCTTTTGTTGAGGTAGAGGCTCGCTTTCCCGGTGCTGCATATCCAGACTCGGAGACGTTTCGCGCCAGCGAGCTTGGCTTCCGAGACAGTGACCTCCTTAAGATTGAAGGTGCTCAGGGCAGGCTGGACGACCTCGATGTTTTGGCGAAGGGGGATGAAGGGCTAGACAGCGTTGAGCTTCAAGAGTTCAACGAGGCCCGCCAGAGAGGTGTTCCAGAGAACAAGTGGGAGATGGACGATCACTTCTTATTCCTTGTTAGTCCTGGCGGAGAAAAGAACTTTGAGCTTCTTGTCTTAAATCCAAAGAGTGGTGTTGCTGGAGAAAAGTCTCAGTCTCATTGGCCCGGTATGCGCGGAGTTGCTGGGCACATGCGGGCAAACATCAGGACGGATGAGAAGGGCCGAAGAGTTCTTTATATAGAAGAGCTACAGGCAGACAACGCGCAGGAGCTTGCTGGAGCAAGAAGGACAATAAAGGAAACAGGAGATCTCCTTAAGCGTATTGAGGAGAAGTTTGGAGACAGTGAGCTTCCTGAGTTTTCCCAGTACACCAAAAAAGTAGGAAGCCTTCTCTTCCCTAATCGGCTTGAGTACAGAGCCGCTGTAAAGCAGGGCGCTAAGGCTGGCAAAGACGAAGCAGCCGTTGTTTACGAGCGACTGAACAAGAAGCGCAGAGAGCTACGCGAGGCCAAGTCTGCTGTTAAGCGTCTTCCAGATTCGCACTCGGATGGGTGGAAAGACCTTGGGCTTAAGAGAGCCCTTCACTTTGCCGTGGTCGATGCCGACGAGGCCATTGATGCTGTTGCCTGGACAACCGGAAACACGCAGCGAGTTCGTTACGGACAAGAGAAGCCCCTCTTTGGAGAAGACCAGGGCAAGGGGCTTGTAAAGCAGTACGACGAAGACCTCCCTAATGTCTCAAGCAAGTTGTTTGGCGTAGCTAAAGAGAGGTTTAGCTTCGACGTAACAGAAGCCTTTGATGAGGCGGCAGAGAGAGCGAGACGCTTTGAGGGAGAGACAAAGACCATAACGGACCCAGAGACTGGCGCTGAGAAGACGTTCGATCTCTACAACGGTGCCCTTGAGAAGATGAACAAGACCGCCCCAGAGTCTGGCGGCAAGCGCACCCTAGAGGCCAACGGCTTTGTTATCACTGACGAGCTAAGAGACAGGATAAAGAACGAGGCTCAAGAGCTTTTCCAGCAGAAGGAATCACAGAAGCTGGGAATGATGAAGGTCATTGAGAATGACCGGGTTCTTATCCAGGCGTTTGAAGGGGCAAACAAGTCCACTGTCGTTCATGAGATTGGTCATCTCATGAGAAGGAATCTGGCCCAAGCAGACCAGTTGGTTGTTAAAGACTGGCTTGTTGGAGAGTCCGAAAGGCTACGCAGCCTTAAGCCGGAAGAGCTTCCCGCAGACCTGAAGCACCTATTCCCAGACGGGAAGGTTGGCAGGGTTGTTGATGACGAGGGGAACTTCACAGCGTTCGGAGAAGAGCTTTTTACCAGAGGGTTTGAGAATTACTTGGCGACTGGTCGCGCACCAAAGGGTGCCCCAGAGAAGCTGAAGGAAGCCTTTGCAAAGCTTGCTGAGTGGGTAAAGGCAGCCTACGAGAATGTCCTTGGAAGGAATGACGTTCGTGTAAACGAAGACGTTAAGAAGATTCTGGACAAGTACTTCATGGGCAAAGAGAAGCCCATTAAAAAGAAGGAGCTTTGGGAGACCCCGTTTGCAGATGTCCCTCCTGAGATGGCAGACCAATGGAGGGCTGCTGTTAGGTCTGCGATAAAGGACCCCAACATAAAGGTTCCTATTGAAAACCTATCCCAGTTTTCTGATGAGTTTTTAGAGAGTGTCTCTGCCCATGTTGGCTCTGCCAGGGCCAAGGCTGCCAAGTCAGTCAAGGCTCTTAAGGGCGCTCAAGGAGCGCTTACTAAGGCCAAGAAAGCTTTGTCTGACGCGGAGACAGACCTCCAAAGAGCAACCGCTCAGAAGACGATAGACATTGCTCAAGGCAAGCTGATGACTGCTGTAAGGGCATCTGCCAGGGCTAACAGCACCGCAAAGCTTTCTGCCGCTGAGATTAAGAGGCTTCAGGCTGGCGTAAGACGAGTGAAGAAAGCCGGTGAGAAAGAGGGTTATGTAATCCCTGAGGGGAGCAGGGAGAGAAGAACCCTTCAGGCTGTTCAGCAGCTTTATAAGGACAGGATGTCTTCTGTTATAGGAGAGCTTCAGCAAGAAGCCTTCCTCTTGCGGCAACAGGCAGACGCCCAAGAGAAGGCTGTAATGCTTGGCCTAGCTCCGAAGCGCTTTATGGACAAGGCTGGTCAGGAGAAGCTAGAGGTTTTGGCTAGGCTTCTGGGGGACAGCGACCTTAGCGCAGACATACCCAGCATAAGCCAGAGTGTCGTAAACAATCTTATAAAGAATATGAACGACCCGAAGATTACCCAGGAGTACAACAGGCTCAGGGCCAAGATTCTCAAGCTTCCTGAGGACCAAAGGGCTGCGGCAGAAGCCGTTGGGATGAACAAGATTTACCAGCGAATGTCTGACATTCAGGTCAAGGCAGAGGCTGGAAAGAAGATGACCCCACTAGAAGAAGCGGTCGCTCTTGTTGGCTCGCAAAAAGTTGTTAAGGGGTTGCCCGGTCAGAAGCTCAGCAAGGAAGAGCTTAGGGCGGCAATGGGCGATATGAACAACCAGATGAATGAGCTTATCGAAGCATTGAAGGAAGTTGATTACGACCTTCGCCCGGTAGACGACGTTCGAAGAGAGTTTGAGTCTGCTGTTAACTCAAGTCTGAACAGGCTTGAGGGTGCCAGGGCTGAGTGGGACGCAAGGATGCAAGCCTTTGAGGACTCTCAAGCAGCCCACGTCCTTCAGGACATGACAGAGGCCCAAAGGGCAAAGGTCTACAAGATTATCAACAACCCAAACCTGCACGACATTGTTTCCGGCAAGAAGGTTTCAATAACTACCCTCGGAAAGCAGCAGGCTGCCATCGTTGAAAAGATTGAATCAATGGAGGCGTCTGGCAAAGAAGTCCCAGACCACATGCTCAACACAAGGAGCAAGCTGCAAAGACAGATAGATATCCTTGGAGATGAGGAGGAGTTCGAAAAGGTTTTGCAGGGAGCCCGTTTCATTAAGCGCTTCTTTGACGAATGGCTTAAAGACCTCAGGGCTCAGGGCATTCTTGATGAGACCCTCTCTGAGGAGATCTTTTACCAACGTGTTTCTGTAGGTAGCTACATCCCTCACATGGTTACCTGGGCAGCCCAAAACAAGATAAGGGGTCTCGTTGGTAAGGGGCTATTACCCAGCACGTTCACCCCAGGCTTCGCAAAGATGAGGAAGATTGAGGGGACCATCGCAGAGATTAACGCTGCCAAGAGGTTTGAGCTTGCCGCTGAAGTTGTAAGGCATCAGGCGCGAGGAGGTGGACTTGGGCTAGAGGCAAAGGAAGCCGCTGACCAATCACTCTCTGCTCTCAGCAAAGTCATTGACGACATGAAGGTGGATAACCCAGCAGGCCTTGGCTGGGAGGAGATGGTTGAGAACGCCCGAATCGAGTTCGGCTTGGACGACATGTATGACTTCTTTGAGACAGACCCACTGGCTCTTATGGAGAGGTACCACTCAGCGGCAAGCAAGAAGATGTCAGAGGCCATGTTCATTGAAGACATCCTTGACCTGTTTCCCAGGGGTCGCCAGTTTGAAGAGTTGTACGGGGCTCAGGCAGACACACAAGCCGCTCTCGCTGGGTTTGTTCGGCTGAGCAAAGTAGACCAGCTTCAGTCTTTGTTGCGAACAAAGATGGACCCTAAGATTCGTGCCTTTGAACCGTTTATCAAACAGCAGCTTGGGAAGGGCACCCCTTTAAACGAGGTCTTTGACCATCTTAAAGCGAACGGGGTTGATATTGACCCAGAGGTGGTCGCTGCTTTTAAGACAAAGGATGTCTTCGTTCCCACCCAGGTTGCCGAATACCTTAACTGGATGAACGGAAGCGATGCCAAGTGGGCTAAGGACTCCCTTCCCACTACGGTCTGGGACGGCATTCACTCTTGGATGAAGGGGCAGGCGACGATTGTTGCCCTTGCTCACATCGGAAGAAACTTCATCGGCAACACAATCTCTGCGGTCCAAGAGCTTGGGTTTAGAGCGGTAAGCCCAACCGTTCAGTTTAAAGCGATGAGGATATGGGGCTCATGGGGCGACGACTCTTTGGACTCTCTCGTAAAGATAGGGACTCATGAGTACACAGTAAGGGAGTGGAGAGGCATTTTTCAGGAGTCTGGCTTCTACGATGCCCCTCTCTCTGGAGACTTCATGAGAGAGAGCGTGGGTCTCCCCGGTCTCAAGGAAGCAACGACAGGGAAGGAGCTTCTTCTACAGACAGGCCTTGCTGCTGGAGGTGCCATCGCAGGCGGCGCTGCCGGTGCCATGTTTGGCCTAGTCCCGGCAGCAGCGTTTGGAGGGGCGGCTCTTGGCCTTGTCGCTGGTCGCTCATGGACAGGGGCGAAGGCTGTAAAGGGAGGCACTTGGTTTGAGAAGGCCATCGGCATGACTGCCGAGGAGATGAGCAAGGCACCGAAGCAAGCCATTGCTGCTGGAGGAGCAAGGACCAGTGGTCTTTTAGCTGGAGGCGTTATCGGAAGCGCTGCTGGCCCGCTTGGAGCAGCCTTCGGGGCAGCGCTTTTGAGCAAGTCGATGCCTGACTACATGAGAATGATGGGCACCCTCAACCAGTCCATTGAGTCTCAAGCAAGGCTCTCTATGGCAGTCGCTGCGCTAGAGAAGGGGAAGAGCATTGACGACGCCCTGGTCTCTGTAAACAAAGCCTTGAGGGATTACTCAGACCTTTCTCCGCTAGAGAAGAATGTCTTTAGAAGGGTGTTCTTCTTCTACACCTGGGAGGCAGGAAACTTTAAGTTTCAGTTGGACTGGATGAGGAGAAATCCGAAGTCTGCAAAGATGGTCCACTCTTTCTTCAACGGTCTTTACAAGTACCAGTTTGAGGAAGAGGACATGGCCTCCATCCCAGAGCAATGGCGCTATCGCGTTGTCCTGAAGACCGGGCTTGGAAAGGTTATGTCAATCTCTGGGCTTCCTATGGAACCCATGATGGACATCCTTACTCGTGGCAAGAGAGTTGGTAACCCAAGAGGAGTTGCTACCAGGGTCCACCCAATCCCCTTAACAATGTTTGAGTGGCTCTTTGGCGGGGGGAGAAGTGTTTATTACGACAAGGGGTGGGACGAGCTTAATAACGTAAGGCAGTTGAAGAACGCCACCCCTGGGTTTAAGGACATTATCGGATTCCCTGAAGAGGGGGAGGAGACCTGGGTTCCTGTCTACAAGAACGGTGTTCAAGTAGGCAGTCGAAAGGACTACCGGGCAGAGAACGCAAAGCTTTTCTATCTGATGCAGAAGTTCCCAGGATACAGGGTGCTATCCCAGTACATGGTGATGGCTACTGACACCTTTAATAGCTATGCAATGGACACGGCTGCTGGGCCAGAGGAATCAGAAGAGCTTCAGGCTCAGTGGTGGGAACGAATGCTTATGTTTACCCTTGGATACAAGGTAAGCAATATCGACTGGGAGCAGCAGAAAAGCTACGCTGCTTGGCGTCTTGAGCAAGAGCTTCTTCATGAGCTTGAGATTAGAAAGAAGAAAGCTCGTAGAAAGATAAGCAAGCTAAATGTTGCGACAGGATGGACGATGCCAAGAACAACTATTGAAGAAGGCGTTGAAGGCCCATTCTCTGAATGATACTTTGAAAATATAAACTATAAATGCACTCTAACGAGCGAGTGCTGTAAGCCAAGGAGACTCGTAATGGCAATCGTCCTCCCCATTTATCACAGGGTTCGCAACATAACCCTGGATAACTACGACTTCACCGGAACAAATCCAACGTCAATTACCTCGACTGCCAACCCAGTTGCTGGGCTGGACCTTGGGGTTGCGACTAAGCCGCTTTCTACTGGCTTGCTTCGTGGTCTGAGCGTCACGCTTCAAAGCAATGATGGCGATGCTGCCTCCGACTACTTGATTGAGATCTTCTCCGAGAACTCAGCCGACCTTGATGCTCCCGGTGCTGGGGGTGCTACGGGGACAGTCTCTGTGCTGTATTCGGCCACCTTCAGCTTTGCCGGTGTAGAGAAGACGATTCTAGACATGCTCTCAACCCCGGTCCCCATTCTCCAGCAGCCGTTTATTCGGATTAGGCAGACAACCACTGCTTCGGACCACCACTACCTCCTTATCAAGCCCTACATTCAAGCAATCGCTAACTAGGAGGCGTCATGAGCGTTCAACGCTCCAATCCTAGAGTAGAGTCTCCTACGGAAGCCAACGGTGTCCTTCGTGACAACCCAAGGCTTTCGTTTGACCCCAGGAATCTGTCTGTTCCGCTAGCTGTTTGGTGTCGCTCCGACCTTGGCATCACGCTGAACAGCGCAGACGTGTCTAAGTGGGCTGACTACAGCGGCAATGGTCGAGACTTTGCCCAAGCAACTGCGTCAGCCCAACCCTTGTTTGTGAAGAGTGGTCAGGGTCAGCGTCAGGAAATCG
>Ga0208919_1001264_pt1 | contig 14917 bp, 14 predicted proteins | sample 4_EtaG_FD_184076 | JGI IMG/M metagenome (GOLD analysis project Ga0208919, IMG submission 184076) | Marine viral communities from the Subarctic Pacific Ocean - 4_ETSP_OMZ_AT15127 metaG (SPAdes) (version 3) | ecosystem: Environmental > Aquatic > Marine > Oceanic | place: Pacific Ocean | collected...
AAAAATATATAGCGTTAATGGTGATAATAGAACTGATGGAACACAGCTTCAAACTATATATGTAAAAGGCTATCAGCAATACAGTTCACTTGCTTCTGAGATACCAACAGAAGATAGTGATGAAAGTGTAAATGATACTCTCTACTATATTGGTGCATCCTTACCATTAATGACTGATAGAGATGATGACTCTGACTACATACAAGGAACAGCATTCCAACCCTATCAAGCAAGTGCAGCTTCAGATTTATTTTTAAGCGATGTAGAATCATCTTCTGGTGATTATGGAATAACAGGAAACATTAATTATGTTCAAGATACTGACTATCACACCTTAGCTTTTTTAAATGATTATAGTAAGTTTTCAAGCCACTTAGACCATTTTCGAATAATGTATTACAATAGTTCAGGTGCTCAGATTGGAGAATCACAATTTATAATGAACATTCAAACTAATGGGGGTGCCCAACCTAACACTGAAACCAACCAAGACTCAGAAAGATTAATTTATGTTGGTTGTGGTCCTGGCAATTTACAGGGATCAAATGTTCCTGCTTGGAATAGTTCTGGGGGTGGAACAACAGTAGCTGGTGGTGCAAAACCATCTAATTTTAGTGGTTGGGTTTATTACACAGTAGGAGGTGTTCAAGGCGATTATGTGACAGCCTCTACTGCTCTCTATTATTTCATAAAAGAAGACGGAAGTTGCAAAGGTTTTAAAGTTAGACGATTAGCGTGGCGTAATAGTTTAGGGTGTTATGATTATTTCAATTTCAAAAAGAAATCAACACAAAGAGTAGAAGTTAAGAGAAATAACTATAGCTCTATTATGGGTAGATTCAATGCTTCTAAGTGGTATTATAATAATACTATGCGAGGCAAGAAAACAAGACAAGTAACAGCAGTATTGAAAGAAACTTTGAATACAGATTGGATAACAGAACAAGATGCTAATCTGTTAGAAAAACTAATTATGTCAACAGATGTTTACATAGTAGAAAATGCAGACACAACATATACGCAAGGCGTGATGATAACAGATTCTTCATTTACAAGAAAAACAAGGGCGAACGATAAGATGATGCAGTATACTATACAAATAGAATACGCTAATAATGTAAACACAAATAGCTAATGAAAGTTCGTTTAGTAGCATATAGAAAAGCAACAACTGCTTCAACGTCTGACACCACTTATCAGTTAGACTTACAGGAAGCACCAAACGTAGCATTGAATTTTCAGTTCAGCGATGTTAAAGAACCAGAAACAAGAAAGGCTAGTTATAGTCAAACATTTAAATTGCCCTTTACACAGAACAACAATCAATTCTTTGAAAATTGGTATAATGTTAATTTAGAAACTTTAGTTTTTAGCACCACCAAAAAATTTAATGCAGTTCTTTATGTCGGCACAGTTCCACAATTTGAAGGATCATTACAATTAAAAGCGGTATATCAAAAGGCACAGTATTACGAAGTTATACTAATGTCAAACACAGCAGATTTATTTAGTGCTATTGGTGAGCAAAAATTAAAAGACGTATTTCTACAAAGTGATGGTAGTTATAGTGACAGTTTAAACCATTTATATAATGCAGCCAACATAAGATACTCTTGGAATGGCGGAACAACAAGTTTTCAGAACACATCTGGCGATTCACTAAGAGATGCTGTTGCAGGTGTTCAAAAAGTTATTTACCCCATAACAGCAACGATGAAAAACTTTTTCTATCAAGCTAATAGCAATGAGTATTTAGCGATGTCATCTATTGGTGCTAATGCTGCTAATTTTATGGCGGACATAAATCAACTGCGACCTGCGATACAATTAAAGCAACTATTACGATCAATAATAGCAAAAGCGGGATTTTCTTACACCTCCACATTTATAGATGATGACCCACAATACTTTGGGAAGTTGTTTATGACAACCTGCAACCATTTAGAAGAAGCTGTGCTACCAACCGCAGAATCTATGCCCAATATACCTGGTGGTTCTATGAGTGTTTATGGTAGTGATTATTTGTCTTATGGATTTATTGAAGTGCCTTTACCATCACCTGGAAACTGCGAGTATTTTCAAAATGGACCAGAATTTAGATTCAGATTAAATTCAACGTATATTGATGGATATGATGTTTGGAACACAACCAATGATGTATTCCACAAAACAAGTCCAACAATGCTTGAATTAACTATAAGGGGTAATGCCCGAAAGAGTGTTGTTGCAGTTTGTGGTGGTAGCCCCACAGACGTTATCCCTATAGAGGTAAAACTAAGAGAGTTTAGCGATGGTGTTTATGGGAACATATTATCAATAGGCACTATCAACAATATAACAGGCGGGGGTTCTAGTAGTGGTGCTTTTACAACGCAACAATGGGAACACGTGATAGATATAAGCAACATAGAGGTAGGAACTAAATTTGCAATTTTCTTTGTATTTCCAGAGATAGACAATTATTCAGCGGGAAATCAAGCCAGATTACAAATGCAGAGAAGCTATATAAACGTGGGTGGTATAGGAAATGTGTATGGAAATTTAACTTGTTCGTGGTTAGACTATACACCTTCCCAATATGGTTATGCGATTGATGTTCCTGCTTGTATAGACCCAGAAATAACACAAAGAGGGTTTTTAAAAGATATTATAGAAAGATTTAATTTAGTTATTCTGGCTGATCCTGACAACGCTTCGAATATTATTATAGAAACTTATGATGACTATGTTGGTAGTGGTTCTTTAAAAGATTGGACAGGTAGGCTAGACACATCTAAAGAAGTGGTTGTGAAAGACACCACATCACTACAAAAAAGGATTATTAATTTAACAGATTTAGAAGATGTTGATTTAATGAACAAGGCTATTAAGGAAAGAGCGCCCCTATTAAATGTGTATGGTAAGTATTATGATGATACTACCAGCAATGATTTTGCTTCAGGAGAACTTAAAAATACTCCTATTTTTTCACCATACATAAATGAGCAAATATATAGAAACCAAGACACAGGGGAAGGAACTGATTTAGCGAATATGGCTATTCAGTATGAAATTAGCTACAGCCCTACTGAGTTTGGCGTTGAAAACGTATTACACGCTACTAAGCCCAAATTGTTTTTTTACAATGGTGCAGAAACAGAAGTGTTAAACAATATAGGAGAACAGGTGTCATATTATTTACACCACATAAGTCCTGCAGACTCCACTGTAACAGCGTATGGCTTTGACGCATACCCCGTTTGCACAGTTTGGGATATTACGCCTTCCAGTGGGGCATATACACTTTCTCCTTCTAACAAATCACTGTATTGGAATTTTGCACCACCACCTACTGGTGGCTCAGGTATTTTTAACTATACGCCCGAATCGCCTGGCTTCTGGCAAGAAAACACATTGTTCTTTTTATATTGGCGGTCCTATCTAAACAACATATATAATTCTGATGCTCGAATTATGGAGTGTCATCTGAATTTAAATGAGGTTGATATATTTAATTTTAAGTTTAGTGATGAAATCTTTATCAAAGATTCGTATTGGCGTATTATAAACATACAAAACTATCAGGTTGGTGATAAGGTTTCAACGAAGGTTATACTATTAAAATTATTAGATAGCTTATATAATGTGCAAGACTGCAATTCTGTTGCTGTTGGTATGTATGGTGGTTTTTTATCGTGGTGCAGTGAAAACGATCCTGATTGTTCGCCTGATACATCATTCCCAAATTATCCAGGCCTATATGCGTCCAGTGCTTGTTGTTTAGCAAATGGTGGTATGCCCTTGACGAATTTTGACAATGGAACTGGTGAGTATTATTGTATAGCAAATTCAGGTAGCTTACCCGCTACTTTTCAATCACAAAAAACACCACTCTCTCTATTTTCAATAGGGCAATTGCAAACATTAGTTTCTGGTAACTTAGGTGGATTAAACAGTCCATTCATAAGGGGTGTAGACACAAGCAAGTATTCACAAAAAATCTTGCCTTATATGGGAGATGATATGGTGATTAAATATAAAACCAAATTAAAAGGTATCCCACAAATTAATGGTGAATCACATACAATGGTTCTAACAGGTCATACTGAAGGTAACACAAGAGGATATGCTTACCCTGAAGGTTCTGCGAGTAGCACAAAAATAATTATACCGCCAAACTCAAATATGATGGTTCGAGTGTATGGTATATCTACTGTGATAGGGGGATCAAGCTCCACTTATCCTCCTGGTGATACAGAGAGTTTTAATTACAATACAGCATTTAAAAGAGGTGGTTCAGGTGTTTCTCAAATTGGTGCAGCAGGTGGAGTTGTTAGTTGGGCGATTAAAGACACAACAACAACGTCGACACTATACATTTCAGCATCAGCAACGGGAGAAATACAATTTGGATTAGATGACAGCCAAACAGACACCAAAAAGAGCTGGGCGTTGAATATTGATATTGTGGTTCAAAGAATACCTTATATCACGATGCCTTACAATGAAGAATGGGCATTGTTCCAAAATGGAGAGTATATAGTGTTAGAAAATAATAGTTATTTAATATGGAATTAAAAAGATATATAGAAAGTATTGCAAAGGTAATAATACCAAGTATTGACCATTTACAATTAGTGGAATACAAGGACAAAGAATTAGACTTTGCTTATGGTATGCAAGAATACCACACAAGTTTTAAAAGAATGTTTAAACAGATAATAAGAATAATATTTAGATAATATGTCGCAAGAAAAAATTATAAAAATACGAATAGATGCGAGTCAAGCACAGTCAGCATTAAAAGCAACAGGTAAAGATGCTCAAGACATAGAAAAGACAGCAGAGAACATAGGCACAGCAGCAAAAGCATCGTCCAAAGGGTTTGATATTATGAATGTTAGTGTTAAAGGCGTAGTTCTTTCTCTTAAAGCTATGGGTATTGGATTGATTGTATCAGCTTTTGTAGCATTGCAAAGTGCATTATCAAAGAACCAGAAAGTGATGGATACAGTTAACATCGCTCTGGAAACCATTAGTCTTACATTTCAGCAAATAGTAAATACGTTAATTGATAAAGGCGAAAAGGTTGTGGGATTTTTTAAAAAAATTGGAAGTGCGATAGGGAAGTTTTTGAAAAAAGATTTAGATGGATTAACAAGTTCTTATGAAGCCAACAATAAGCAGACGGAAAGTGCTATACAAAAAAACAAGAGGTTAGCAAAAGAAATTGTTAATTTAAGAAATGAGGTTAAACTTGCAGAAGCGGAACAAAGAAAGCTTCAATTAACATACCAAAGAGATGCGGAACTCCAAAGACAGGTTCGTGATGATGTAGGCAAAACGATTCAAGAAAGAATAGACGCCAACACTAGACTTGGACAAATATTGAACGAACAATTTGCAGAAGAAAAGAAACTGGCTAATTTGAAATTAGAGTTAGCACAAAAAGAATTAGCTAAAAATAAAGAGAATATAGACTTAAAGGTTGCTGTCACTAATGCGGAAACAGAACTAATAGACCTGCAAGAAAGAATTACGGGTCAGCGTTCAGAACAACTCGTAAACCAAACAGCCCTAGAACTGGAGTATAAGGAGTCTATAAAAGAAACAGGAACAAGTATAGTGGCTGTAACTATCAGCAAGATTGGGGCAGAACAAGATTTTACAAAGAGTGCTATAGCTGAAATGGACAAAAGATTAGCACATCAAAAGAAAAACAGCACCGCAGAAATCAAGATTTTTAAACTAACAGAAGAGAGCAAAAGAAACATAGTAGTTAACTCAATGGGGCAAGTAGCATCATTAATGGGTGAAGAATCAAAGGCAGGAAAAGCATTAGCAGTAGGTCAAGCATTAATAAATACTTATTCAGCGGCAGCGGCAGCGTTAGCATCACCTCCTATTGGTGCAGGTCCTATCTTTGGTCCTATCGCAGCAGTAGGTGCAGTTGCAGCAGGTATGGCTAATGTTAAGAAAATAATATCTACTAAATTGCCTGGTGCAGAAGGTGGTGGTGGTGGTGGTCCTCGAGCAGACGTTCCTGCACCTCCACAGGGTGGTATTAGTGGAACAATACCTAATTTAGAAAACATAAATGGAATACCAACAGGAGAACAACAACCTGTTCAAGCGTTTGTAGTAGAAAACGATATTTCTAATGCACAAGCGTTGCAAGAAGAACTAGATATTCAGGCGACATTATAAACAAAATTAAGAACTTTATATTTATAAATGATATGGCTAAAAAGAAAAAACTAATAGAATTAATAATAGACGAAGCAGCAGAACACTTTGGGGTTGATGCGATCTCTGTTGTTAAGTTCCCTGCGATCGAAGAGAATTTCGTTTTCTTCAATAATGACTTTTTATCACTTGCTAAAATAGATGAAGAGCAAAAACAATTGATTGGTGCTGTTTTGATCCCCGACAAAAAGATTCCAAGATTAGACAAAGACACAAACGAAGAATATGAAGTGTTCTTTACTAAAGAAACGATAAGACAAGCACAGAAGCTATTTATGCTGAATCTAAGGAACAATAATCACACCTTAGAACACAAAGAGCCAGTAGAAGGATTAACTGTCGTAGAATCGTGGATTAAAGAAAACAACAAATACGATAAATCAAATATGTATGGCTTTAAAAATATGCCTGTCGGAACTTGGTTTGTTCAAGTAAGTGCAGAAAACAATCCTGAGATTTGGGAAAAGATAAAGAACAAAGAAGTTAGAGGATTTAGTATTGAAGGCTATTTCACTGATAAACTAATCGAAGCATCTAGGCAAGTTGATATATTAGACGAAGTATGTGAAGACTGTCCTGATGAAGTAATGATGAGCAGAATTAAAGAAGTGATTTTAGCTAATGAGCTAAGACCCGTAGGAAGTTTAGATGGCGAACCATTATTCAGAACAAAAGAAGAAGCTGATTTATATGCAGAAATGTTTAAAGGTTGCTCTGGTAGCCACACTCATAGTGTTGATGGTGTTAAGTTGTTTATGCCTTGTGTTGACCACGCTTCTGCTACTATGAAGGAAGAGCATTCTGAAAGTGGAAAACGTAAATACAAAAAAAAATACAAAATGCTAGAGTATGTTGCTTATGCAAAACGTAAAGCGATGTTAAAGTATTCTTGGGATGATTGTATGCGTGACCAAATGAAAGAATATGGAAATAAAGAAACAGCGGCAAAAGTCTGTGCTGCTATCAAAAATAAGACAGTCAGACGATAAAGAAATAAACAATACTAATCCTTTTATATATATTAATGTTATGGGAACTCTCGAAAAAATTTTAAATATCTTAAAAATGAAAAATGAACCTAAATCTTATGGCGTGAAATTCTACGCTGAAATGAAATTAGACGATGGTCGTATTGTTGCTACAGAAGATGAGCAATTTATGATTGGGTCTAAAGTATTTGCTGTTTCTGATGATGGAAACGCAGAAGCATTGGAAGCAGGAAGCTATACAATGGAAAATGGAAACAAATTAACAATCGGAGAAAATTCTGAAATACTTGATCTTGGAGAAGAAAAAGAAGCGGAAGATGTAGAAGCATCTGAAGAAGAAATGTCTGAAGAAGTTGAGTCTAAAGAAGAATTAGCTGAAGATGATGAAGCTGACGTTGAAGATTGGGCAGGAATGGAAAAGAGAATCAAAAACCTTGAAGACGCTGTTGCTGACCTAAAAGCTGACAAAGTAGAAGCATCTGCTGAATTGTCAGAAGAAGTTTCTGAAGAAGTGGAAGAAGAAAAGACTGAAATGTCAAAAGAGGTTATGGGGGAACTTATGACACAAATAGAAGAATTAAAAGGAAAAATAGTTGAATTAAGCGGACAACCTGCTGATGAAGGAATTACATATTCACCAGAAGGAACGAATGTTAATACAACTATGGACTTAGGAAAACTGTCACCAATGGAGAGGACAGCATATTACATTAACAATAAATAATAAATAAAATGGCGAATAAAATTCAATTATCAAAAAGACGTGAATTTGATATAACTGTAACGGGTGATACGTATGCAGGTGTTCACGCAATGCCTTATGTGACTGCTGCCTTGAGAAGTCCTGACACAGTTGCTAAGGGTTATGTTAGAATCTTAGATGGTTTAACAAAAAGTGCAGTAATTAACAATATAGCTTGTGCAAACCCTATTGTTGCAGGAACAGGTGGTTCAGCTTGTGAGTTTCAATCGGGTGGCGACACATCAACTACTGAGCAAGTTCTTGCATTGACTGACCTTAAAGTAAACGAAGAAATTTGCAGGGGGACAATCTTCCCAACTTGGATGGGGCAGGGAATGGACAGAAATGGTAACTTACCACAAGCGTTCTCTGACTTCTTATTACAAGTTGTTGCAGGAAAAGCTGCTGCTCAATTAGAAATCGGAATCTGGCAAGGTGCTACTCCTTTTGGAACAGGATTCTTATCTGACGATGGAACACAAAATGAGGCAGGTGCTGACGCTTCTGCGTGTAAAGACTTTACAGAAGTTGATTTTGCTGATGCTTTAGCTGCTAGTGATATCTTAACTGATATGGCTTCAGTATATAATGCTGCTGCATCTGACATTTCAGGAATACTTACTAAGCCTGGTGTTGGTTTCTACATGAACAACAAGACTTATGGTTTCTACATTCAAGCATTAGCTTCTGCAGGTTCTAATCAAGGACAAATTTCTGGATTAGGATTTGACGCAAAATCTGATACTGCTACTTACTTTGGATACCCAATATACAGATGTCCGGGTATGTTCAACGACACTATTCTTTTCACTTATCCTGAGAATTTAGTATTCGGAACAAACCTTGCAACTGATTGGACAGAAGCAAGATTAATACCTACTTACGAATATGATGGATCAGACAACGTAAGAGTTGTAATGAACTTTGCTGTAGGTGTTCAAACTGCTGTAGCAACAGATGGTGTATACGGTTCAACTGTTTGGACTTAATAGATACTTTAAATGGGGAGTTGCAATACACTCCCTTTTTATTAACTTTTTAATACAATAATAATATGGCTTGTGATATTACAAGAGGACGATTAATAGACTGTAAAGACACTATTGGTGGCTTGAAAGCTATCTTTATCTGTAAAGCATACAATAACAACATTGAAGCTGTTGCTACTATAGCTCTAACGGAAATGACTACTGCAGGTTTTGCTACTTGGTCAGCACAGTCGGGTAGTGCAACTACTGTATTTAAGTATGACTTAGTGCCTAATTTAAGTTCTATGACTGTAAATGTTAATTCTGATAATGCTAATGGAACTGCATTCTTTGAGCAAACATTGTCAGCAGTTTTACAGAAAATAGACCACGATACAACCAATGAGCTTAGATTAATGGCTTACTCAAGAGCACAGATATTTGTTCAAGACCAAAACGACAATGTATTCTTATTAGGAATGAACAATGGCTGTCACGTAACGGGTGGAACAATTTTTACGGGCGTTGCTATGGGTGACCAAAATGGCTATACTATTGAATGGGGTGCACAAGAAAAGAATGGTTTAATACAGATACCTGCGAGTGCGGGACCTGCTACTGCTAAATACCCGTTTGATGGTTTAGCTGATGAAAGTGCATTAACTATTACTGTGGGAACATTACCATAATCGTTACTCAATACAAAAGAAGAAAGGGGTTTTATTGCCCCTTTTTTTATTTAAAAAAAACAAATAACCTATATTTATATTTATAATAAACACACTATGGCTTGGAAATTAAAAAAAGAATGGGAAGGTAAAAGTATTGATTCACTTAATATACCTTTAGATGACCTAACACAAAAACAAATAGAAGGACTTAGAGAACATATTAGAAACAACTTATTTATAGAAGATAAACCTAAAAAGAAGAAAAAAGATGATTCAAATGGTGAAAACAAGTGTTAATGATAGTGATGCACAACCAATCCGAATGCCTTATGTAGACCTTGTAAGCAATGGAAAACCCTTGATGGAATTTGTGAGTCACCAAACAGGAAATTCTACAACAGCTATTTCATCCACTTTTGGTGAAACTGACAGGTATTCTAGTGCTTTTTTTAGAATTTTAACAACAGAGCCAACTGATTATTTTAGACAGATAGGTTTTGCTTATCTTGGATTTGATGAAAGACCGATGGGTTTTTATGATGTTATTGTATATGACAACAATGATTCATCCACTAACTTAGACCCAACAGGGCTAACAGTTTTATGGAGAGGATTAGGAAATCTAACTGCAAAACAGACTGGAACGCATAAATTCCCTGCGGTGGAATATACAGAGTATGATACTAACGATGCGGACACAGAGTCTGTTTATATAACTTTTTAATATGTTGCAGTTAAAAATATATAAAAAGAACGCAGGGCTTGTAAGAAATAATTTTTTCTATTTACAACTACAGGACGAATGGATAACTCAAGACCCTGACACAAAAATAGTAAAATATGATGCTGTAAGTCAATATACAGGAAACACCCAGTCAGGAGAATTTTCAACAGTAGATGAAAATGATAGGTATTGGAAAATTAATCTAAAAACCACAAGAGGAACATCACCAGCACCAAGTCCACCAGAACTTTTAGAGTGGGGAACAACAGACTTTCCTTTGGGTTTTTATGATATAACTTTGTATCAAGATATAAGCGGTGAAAAAAACATACTTTACACAGGAACTCTTAATCTAACAGTAGATGAAACAACTGCACTTTTTAAAGGAACACCGCCTGTTGAATACACAGAATATACTACTAACGATGAAGACACAGGAACAATTTACATAACAAACTCGTAATTATGAATTTAAACTTAGTAAAATTATCACATTATAATATTCCACATTTAGTGGAAAAATCTAATCAGGACTGGGTAAGTTTTGGAGAGGATAATCTTTATCCAAATTATCTATTAGACCTATTCTTAGGTAGTGCAATCAATGGTGCATTAGTTAAGTCAATCGGTGCAATGATATATGGCGAAGGATTAGCTGCTACCAATGCAGACGAATCAGAAGCTACAAAAGAATCTTATTTGCGATTAACGGAACTCTTGCATAATTCAGATGATGATGTCTTAAAAGACTTAGCGATGGATTTAAAATTGTTTGGGGGTTGTTATGTAAATGTGATATGGTCAAGAGATAGAAGCAAGATAGCAAAAATGAAGCATATACCTGCTCAATATATCCGTTCTGGTAAAATGATTGATGGCGAAGTAGATACTTATTACTACAGTGCTGATTGGTCTAAATCTAAGAAGTCAGAATACCGACCAAGACCTTACGCTGCCTTCAGCACAGAAGATAGAACACAGGCATCTCAAATTCTAATGATCCGAGATAAAAACCCTGCATTGTTTTATGGCTTTGCACCAGATTATGTAGCTGCTACTGATTGGATTCAAATGGAATTAGAAATAGCTCAGTTTCATTTATCTAATATCACAAGTGGTATGACACCTTCGATGCACGTTGGTTTTTCTAACGGAATCCCAACAGAAGAAGAAAGAAGAACAATAGAGCGACAATTGAATGCTAAATTTGCAGGTAGTGGAAATGCTGGTAAAATACTTATTACATTTAATGACGGAAAGGAAACTGCACCTGTAATAGAACCAATTCAAATGAATGACGCTCAGTCTGCGTGGGAAGGAATGAGTAAACAGGCGGTAAATCAAATACTTGCAGGACATCGTGTTACATCACCAATTCTTTTTGGAATACGTGGAGAAGGTGGTGGACTTGGTAATAATGCTGACGAACTGAGGGATGCCTACAGTTTGTTCAACAACACAATCGTCATTCCCTTCCAGAACACGCTTTTAAAGGGCTTGGACAAGATATTTAGAGTTAATGATATAAACCTTGATTTATACTTTAAATCGCTTAAACCTGCTGATTTCATTGATTTAGAAGTTACTAAGACACAATCAGAAGAAGACCAAGAAAAAGAAGGTGTTAGCCAAGAAGATATTGATTCTGATGATTTTGTTGAAATGTCAGATGATGATTTAAACATAATATTTGAAGAATTACAAGGCGAACAAATGGATGAAGAAGTATGGGAAGTTGTAGATGAACAAGACGAAGGATTAATTGAAGATTATGAAGATTGGGCTAAAAAACTAATCAAAGAAAACAAAGAAAAGTTTGCTGATGAAATAAGAAGTAACGAAGACCAACCAAGTCAATTAGACAAGTCTTATTACAGAGTAAGATTTAAGTATATTAAAAAGAGCAGAAAACCAAGTAAGTCAACAAGGACATTCTGCAAGAATATGATGCGATTAGCTAAAGCAGGATTTGTTTATAGGTTAGAAGATATTGACAAAGCAAGTCGTGAAGGTGTGAACAAGCAATTAGGACACAAAGGTAGACCATACGACCTTTTCAAGTTCAAAGGAGGGGTTTATTGTCGTCACGCTTTCAAAGTGATTCTATATAGATTAAAACAAGGAACAGAATTAAGAGAGAGTCAAAGTATGGATGACTACAAAAAGACAGATAGCATTCCTAAAAGCTATACACCAAAACCAAGAGGAATTAAAGAAGCAGTAATAGCACCTGTGAATATGCCTAATCAAGGTCATTATCCAGGCGTAAAATAAAATAAAACTATGGCGATACAACATACACTATACATAAGTTCAACACGATTAAAAAAGGATTCAGCAATTGGCGGTTCAGTTTCCGATGACCTAATAATGCCTTATATTTTATTAGCACAAGATATGAGCATTCTACCTATACTTGGAACAGACCTTGATGCTAAACTAAAATCAGATATTCAAGGAAGCAGTTTAACTGGTGCTTATAAGACACTTGTAGAAACATACATACAACCCGCATTAGTGCAATTTGCATTCGTTTCTCTTGTTCCTTATTTACGACTTAGATTCGTGAACAACGCTGTTGTGGTAATGGGTGCAACGGATCAATCAGCAAGTGCTACTTATGATGACCTAAAACCAGTAATGGACACAGCAACAGATGCAGCTGAATTTTACAGACAGCGTTGCATTGATTATTTAAGAAATAATTCAAGTTCATTTCCTGAGTATTCAAGCAATACGGGTGCTGACCTAGACCCAACAACAAGAAACTATTATGCAGGTATTAATTTAGACACCAATGTTGCAAGAAGCAATAGATTAAAGAATTACTTACAAGGTGCAGGAATTACTATTTATGGCTGTTAAAAGAAGAACATATCCTTCTAGTAGGGAAAATTTTAAGAAACTTAAAAACTATATTAAAAAATTAACCAAAAAAACTATTAATTATGGCGGGACAAAGGTTAACCGATAAAACAGCAATGGATTCTCAGGCGGGTTCTGGGGATTTACTTATGGTGGTAGACGTGTCAGATGTGTCTTCATCTGCACAAGGAACATCTAAAAAGATGGACTTTAAATATGTTATTCAAACGGATAAATTCTCTTTAAACAACACAGAGGTTCAGGCGTTGCACACAACATCCAAAACATTAGTTGGTGCTTTAAGTGGCTATATGGTAATGCCTTTAAGTGTTACTGTATTATGCACTTATGCAGCTTCCGCAGAATCTTCTAATAAAAATTTGTATTTTGGATGGGATGATTCACAAATCGCTTTATATTGGGATTATGCTTCGAGGTTTATGGGTGCAAAAAGTGCTGATGCAAGCTATGTGTTTGCTGGAAATCAACCTAGCGCTGGTGTTGATGCTGGTTCGTTAATTAATAAGTCATTCAAAATGTGGTCAAACGGGGCATTTACTGGTGGTTGGTCTTGTGATGTGTATATGACTTATGCTTATACAAAAGTTTTATAAATGTTAAAGTATTTGTTTCTAATACCATTTTTGTCTTTCGGGCAATTTTATAAATACGCTACTGTGTATGGCGGTGGATCATTAAACGCTACAATGACGCCAATAGAAACATTTGAATATAATGGTGAACTAATAAACACAACTGACAATGATGGTGCGAATTATCGCTTTCAAATAGGTGTTAAAAAACTAAGCAGATATAAGTTTGAAAAGAAACCCAAATTCTATTATGATGGAAACGAACAGAATGCAACTGTGTTTCGTTCTTCATTGAATAGTTTTGAGTATTTACTAGAATATGAAAAAATAAAAGATAGAGGACTTGAGTTTGATAACCATAAAATATGGCTTAGATACTTAGGAGAAAATACAAGCACAAAAATAGAATCATCAAGCAATGGTTATATTGATTTAAGTTACAAGTCAATAGACATACGTTTTAAGCGTGATTTTAAGCACCTTAGAGCGTCTTTAGGCTCTGTTCTAAGGTATCATCCCATTTATGGTGTAAATGCCTTTAAAATTGATTTTCCTAATTATAACGATTTTCCACTAACGATTGAGCAATTAGGATATTATTCAGAAGCATCATTCATAGATAACAATAACAATGGTGTGATGGACAGATGGGAACAAGCACAAACATTATGGCTAAACGCTGATGGTGACACTGTTGCAAGTTCTACACAACAAATGCAAAATATATATGGAGATTTAGTTACAGATTACAATAGAGATTGGATAAGTGAACAAGGAAATCAATACACTATTTCTGGTGTTGTCGGTTTGTCTTATTATCTAAATAAAGACACATTCTTTTTATTAGCTTATGGTAACTATTTTTTCGTAAATAAAAAGCTGACCGAATATGGGTCAGACACTAATGACTATGATTTTGGATTGATAGGGAATTTGAAGCTAACGAAAGCATTGTCATTGTATTCTCAATTAGAATATTTGAACTATTTTGATAGAGAAAACTATACAATTAACTTAGGAATTAATTTAATAATTATATAATATGGAAATTTTAAACACAATCATAAACACACTAAAAGCAGCATTTGGATCAAAGAAGTTTTTCTATGCAATAGGAACTTTATTCATATTGTTTTTTAG
>Ga0208919_1001265_pt1 | contig 14914 bp, 29 predicted proteins | sample 4_EtaG_FD_184076 | JGI IMG/M metagenome (GOLD analysis project Ga0208919, IMG submission 184076) | Marine viral communities from the Subarctic Pacific Ocean - 4_ETSP_OMZ_AT15127 metaG (SPAdes) (version 3) | ecosystem: Environmental > Aquatic > Marine > Oceanic | place: Pacific Ocean | collected...
TTCCTCGGATGTAGGTTGCTGCATCCATTGTGCATTCCATTTAGTTAATGGTATGGAAGCCTTGACTGATTCTAAACCATCCATGGTCCAAAAATTACCCCACATAGGTTTGTCATTTATAACAGCTGGAAACTCGACAACTTCCCATTGATCAGCAGCTTCGCTTTTACTTTGGGCCTCGAGTAACTTTCCAGTGAGATCTTTTACTGACCAACGCGTCATGACTAACACAATCGCGCCGCCAGGTTGTAAACGTTGACGTGGACCAGAAGTATACCACTCGTAATGTGCATCGAGGACATGTGGTGATAAAGCATCTTGCTCGGAATGTGGATCGTCAATAATTAATAAATCCGCACCACGTCCGGTTATTGCTCCACCTACACCAGCTGCAAAATATTCACCCTTATGATTTGATTCCCATCGTCCTGCAGCTTTCGAATCTGCTGCCAATGTAACATGTGGAAAAACAGAACTGTACTCTTCTGATTCAATAAGGTTCTTGGCCTTACGACCAAAACGAATAGCTAGTTCTCCAGTGTGTGTAGTTTGTATAAGCTTGGCGTTTGGGTGACGGCCCATGTAAAATGCAGGAAATAAATGCGACGCAAATTCTGACTTTGTGTGTCTAGGTGGCATATTGACAATAAGTCTTTTAAGCTCACCGTTTGCAATACGATTTAATTTTTCTGCATAAATTTTGTGGTGCTTGCCTTCAATAAATTCTGGCCAAACCTGTTTAACAAACTGCATAAAGTCACCCTGTTGTTTTTCACGGGTTTCTTCAACAGCATTTTTAAGAATAAGTTTTAGAGTATTAGTATCAAGCGATTCTAACTGCGAATTGTTTTCCATTTTTTAAAAATTTTTTAGAAACTGCATTATAACGTTTTCCTACAGTATTGTCACTCTCAAACAGTATACACCCAAAACTATAGGGGTCCCATCTCAAAAGGGGGGGATGGCCTAAGCGCAGGCGGCGAACGGAGTGAGCCGCAGACAAGGAGTAATGCACTTAAGTCCCGGGCGCGCTGCGACAATTTGTCGCGCGACACGATGTCACACCCGGGCACGACTTATCCACAGGATATCCACAACTTAATGCAAGTAGCTATATTAATATGCATGGATACATGGTATCTAATAAATATAAATAGAAAGGATATAACAATGGCAAATGACCTAGTAAAGACACAGTCTATAAACAACGTAGACGTAACACCTGTATTCAAGGAGATAATAGAATACAGCAAAGACCAAGCAACAACTGGAAACCTTGAGGAACTTATAAGTAAAGTACCACAAAAGGACAGTCTTGATTGGAAGTTAATTAGTGGTGTGTTATGCAACTCTATTATTGAATGGGTTGCACAAGACAAGGAAGATAGAGTAGAACTAATACATCATATGCAATCAGATATAGGATACATATTAAAGAGAATGGGTTTGACTATGTAAGTTATATCCTACTAAACGTAGTCATTACAAAGGGTAGTATCTTCCGAGCTACCCTTTTTTTACGTCTGCATCTCAGCGAACACCTGCCGTACCGGGCGGCGAACGAAGTGAGCCCGGGCATCGTTTTATTATTGTAATTGGGGAGCTTGGGAGTTTGTGAGGGGCAATAGTTTTGGTATCGCCCCTGTATTGTCGACTGAACTAAAGTGACAATTAGTTTAGGACTTACAGATATAACTACCATGCCTTACCGAGTGCTTGTTTCTACTGTTAGCGTCTTAGTTGCTGACCACACTCTGTTAAATAACTAGGTTTAGTATACCATGACTTAAACCAATGTACAATGGGTCGATTACTTTTCTTGTGGATAAGTCGCCAAGCCCCATCATGCCATTCATAAGTATATGTATAATCAGTAGTCCATTTGTTCCAACGAATCATAGTAGTCCTTTCTCTTTCTATCTGCAGTAATAACACGAATCCAATTCGATGACAAGTGCGAAGTAATAAAACTTGCACGGAAGACCAGCGGGCGCCCGGGCCGGTAACACAACTGGCATCCAACCGATCTTATTATTGTTTAGTATTATCTAAGGAGTTTGGGAGTTTGCATCTCAGCAGCTACGCCAGTAGCCAGTGCAGCAGGAACCAGCAGCCCATCACCAGCAGCAGGAGCTTCAGAGGTATTAATACTGCCACTAAAAAATCAAGCATTTCCGTCCTTTCTTATCCTATTTCTATTAAGATTCAGGATATTACACCTGCTTCCTGGTTACTATATATGCTTCCTGGATCCTGAAGTCAAGACCCGGGCAATAAAAAATGGGAGAAATCCAAGGTTTTTATTCCGAAGGTTGCACAGGAACTCCCGGCGCGCGCCCGGTGCGTAAACATGCCATTTAGAAAACGGCAGAAACCTTGATTTTTTTATGTAAGGGAGTTTGGGAGTTTGAGTTTGGTAGGCGCGCAGCGCCCGGGCGACAACTTTGAGTTATCCACAGGTTATCCCCAGTTTTTTATAACTGGGGAGTTTAGGAGTTTGACATCAACTGGCGAATATGCCTCTAACTTGTTCAGTAAATCCTTTTTCTTCTTTCGTTTGTATCTCCTCTATTCTTTTTGCATTGCGTGTCATGACAGGGACAACACCATCATAATGTGCTTTAATACCTTTAAGTATATCTGTGTTATCTTCTATCGCTTCTGCTATTCTACTTAATGCAGTAACCAATGTATCTTCATCTTCTCTTATAACCATATGAACTCCTTTGTTCTATTTCTATATATAATATAACACCTAATGACATTACATGCAACCTCTCCACAAAATTTGTTGGGGATAACTTTTACCCTGAAGCTCAGCGTTCGCGCAGCGGGCCCGGCCAGTCGGCAGGATCAAAGATGGTACAAAAAACCTAGGAAAACTGCGGGGAGTTTGGGAGTTTGCATCTCAGCTCCTGGAAGCCCGGGCAGCTGGGCAACGAAGCAGGTACAACGAATTCGCAGAAAACTGGGAAAAATTAAAGGAGTTTCAGGGAGTTTGGGCGCCGGGCGCAGCGGGCGCCAGCTCGCAAAGTTATCCACAGGTTATCCCCAGATTTTTTTATATAAGGGGAGTTTGGGAGTTTGAAATGACTTGACACAGATCAAGGTCCTCGAGCCTTCCCTCATAAAGCCCGGGCACAAGGTCCACGGTGCTTTGGCCAAGTTCCTTGGTTTTGCAACCATGAAACAATTTAACCTTGCCCCTAAGAGGAAGGTTAACCAAGATGTATGACTGTGATCCAGCTAATGCGTGACGCATATTCCAGGCAATTTGAAAGGGGGATATATTAACTTTATTATTAGCTTGCGCTATCTTTAATTCAACTGTGAAGAAACCTGTAACCTTGTTATAAATAAGGCAATCTGGGAATCCTGGCGTAACATAACTTTCAAGGCGTGAAACAATATATTCACCACCTTCCAATAATTTCTTTAAACTCTTCCAAAAACTTGTCTCTGGTTTTACGGTCATACTTTTTCTTACTCTTTACTATCTTCTGACTCCACTGGCGTGATGTCTTTAAGCTCTTCGCTATTGGATTCTTCTTTGACTGAAAGAACTGTTTGAGATCCTTCTTTGTTGAATTTACCATCTAATCCTATTTCCTTTAACTTAGCTAAAACTTCTTCTCTAGACATACTGTCAATTGCACCTGTTCTGATTTCTTTTCTATCGATGTACAATCCTGCAGCTTGCCCTCGCAAGCGCTCAGCATTAACAGCAGCACTATAAGATTTTTCACTAAGTGCCTTTTCACGAAGTCTGGCCAACTCTTGTACATGTTTATTTAGTTTAACTTCGTGTGTCTTTTCAATTTCAGCGCGCCTTGCAATAACAGCTTCTACAACCTTTGGATAGCGTTTACCATTTAATAATAAAGACGAAGTAACATTAGCAGAACCCTCTGAGTAACCAGCCTGTCTTGCACACTCTGTTGGTGTTAGTCTACCTTCATTCTCTGTATATATCTTAACAAAGATTTTCTGTTTATCTGTCAATCCTTGCTCATCCTTTGGATGCTTCAAAGACATATCTTTTGTGGCACTACTTGTGTCACTAGTCAATCTTTTATCTACCATGCTGTAACCCGCTGTATAGTTGAGTTTTTACTCATTTTATTTCTTAAAAAACAAAAAAGTGCCTTGCGTTGTTTAGAGTAGTGACACATAGGTGCCACAAGATAAACCATTGAATTATATAACTTAATCGTCAAATGTGTCACTGTGTCACCAATATCCCGGTATTTAAAAAAAGTAAAACATTCTTGAGCAAAATATACACTATACATATGCCTCATACAATAGAAATTGACCGATTTCTGCCATTCCCATTTTTTAACCAACCACGTGCTATGAGCCTGTGTACATAACCATGAACTTGACTCTTAGAATGCATACCATTTAATTGTTTCATTTCTTCGTATGATGGTGCGTAGCCATTGGCTTTTATAAATGATTTAATAACATCATAAAACTTCTTTTGTTTGGGTGTTAGCCCTTCTTTATTTTTTTTCTTCAAGGCCTTTTGCATCCGGATGACTCCAATATTCTTTTCTTACTTCACGTAACATCTCATTATGACCCCATTCATCAATAGCTTCTTTTGTTATTGATGATTCCAAGGTTTTTTGAATTTCTTTCTCATCTTCAGTTAACTGTATTCTTGTAGGACCTTTCTTACGCACATATGTATGTACCTTGGCCCAGGTAATAATGTATTTAGAAGCCTTGGGCCGTGTATAACCACGCGTGGGATCTAATGAAGGAAACTCTGGACTAGGAGCTGTATCAAAATTATCCTTAATATACGCCATTACGTCCTCATCCTTTTCAAACTGTTTTATTATCTTCTCAATAACTTTCTTATCTAACCATAAATTAATTTCGTACGTCTGCATGTCCCACCTGTAAATATTCTATTTTTTTAACCCATCCTTGTGGTATGGCAATCGCTCCACCACCTGATGTGTCCTCTTTATCTTTGCTATATGACCGCATAATAACAATTTTCTCTTTATTATTCACAGCCATCCAACCAACTTCCTGACATATTGCTAACGGTGCAGCTATAACTTCTTTTATGTCAAGCCAGCCTGTCTCTGTATCACGGGCATCGAGCCACGTCACACGTACCATCGGTATATTATTTATATCCATTAGTTCCACTTGGGTGAAACGCGATCAAATCCTTCCTGTACATCTTCCCCTTGTGTTTCTCTACGTTTGTCACGCATAGGACGATCTTTAATAAATTGATCTACTATTTCAAGAAGCATTAATGTAGGAAAAGGTACATCATGACATTTGGCGTTTACTTGTAAATGATCTATTAAATGATCAAACGACCATTTCTCATTCTCTGCTTTAACACAGATATCATATATTTTTTTACTTACTTCATTCAGCTCTTTTATCATTCTATTTCTCCTTTAAAAGCCTGGGTACTCGGGGCACGACACCCCACCCATTGATTCATAATACCCTACAGCATTATTAGCTGCACACATACGTTCTTCGTCACCTTCAAACATTGCATCGTAAAATTCATCACGTGCACGTTTTAATTCGTCATGTACACTTACTTCTTTAATCACACTCATAATATTCCTAACCACATTTTATATACCCATAATAATATTTGAAACGCTATCCAAAATTTAATAGGTATTAATAAAAACCAAAACAAAGCCCAAATCATTTACGTACCGCAATGTATTCATAATCAAAATCCTCATGTTTCTTTTGTACTAATGTAACAACACCACTTTCTGCAGCTGCATACACATGGTTTTTAATTTTACGTACACGACGCTCATCTAAAGTAGGGGATAATTTTTGTAGCCATGGTCCACATAAATATCCACGGTAATAGGTAATTTTATTACCAGGAATAGATTTATTTAACCAATCATCAAACTTTTTAATACTTAACATAATATCTTTCTAATACGAAAGCTCTCGCAGGATTTGCATGACCGCACCTACAACCTTTTCACGGCAAATCATGTTCTACATAATCACGCTACTTCAGTACTAAATTTTAGACCCTCATCCATTTGGACATACCTTCTAAAACCCATGCTTTACAACTTTGCGATTGTTGTTCAGCCAGAGAGTACCAACAACATGCATTGTGTTGGCGTTCTCTTTCGTATAAGTGTTTATAGCATGTTCACGTGAACAAAACAAGCATTTTATTTCCCTGTTTTCTGCCATTATTTATGTCAAGTAGAACATTGTGTACAACTTAATGACAAAAAATACATGTCAAGCATTTTTTTCTTGCACATAATTAACACATAATGTACACATAAATCCTCAACTTCATTTCATCTCGGTGGACTAAGCGCACTCAAGTAGTGCCTTGGTCCCCATTTAAAGGACCCTATATGACTAAATTATTATGGCATAAATTTATAAAATGGTTATACTACCAACCACATAAAACATACATGAGGGGTAAGTAACATGAGTATAGTAGGAGCAGCATTAAGAGGATTCGGTAAAGCCTTGGGCCGTGGGTCTAAAAACAAGGCTAAAAGTAAATTTGAAGCAAGAAGAAAAACATTAAGAGGCGCATCAGCTAAAAACAAACTTGATCAAGATGTTAAAAAAACTGTTAAAAATGTAAAAAAAGCATCTGAACGTGCAGAAAAGTTTTCTAAAACATTAATGAAACAAAACTACAGTGATTCTGCTGTTAATAAAAACCTGACAGCAAGTTATAAAAAAATGATGAAAAAGGACTAACGTGTCCTTCCTGGTAGCAAACCTACCTCCAGTTAAAGTTTTTGTTAAGAAACAATATTTATATGATCATCAAAAAGGACATGGAGAATACGTAGAAGGTGTTTGGATTAGTTGTAAATCTATCCAAGGTAGAGCGCTCTACTTTGAAACGTATCTGCCGGAATATGGTGCTTTATATGATAAGCTTCCTATTAGTGCTTTTGTTAGCGATATTAACTCTAAAGTTGATTACCCCTTAGAAGAATTACAATTATGGGATGCATTTAGCTACCATCTCACCATCATTGAAAAACAATCATTAGCCGGCACACGTTGTAAATACCTTGCACCTTCCAAACAATGGTACTATGGTGAATACTTATTTACGATTGACAATTGCCATTCGGATCACAACACTTTGAATACTAGCTACGCAGAGGTCCCAGAGGAGCATAAATCGTTTAACATACTAGAATTAGATAATGGGCACTATGCTGCGCAACCTAATAATAGAGTTATATTTTATGATAAATCGCTTACTCCGTCTAAAACAAAGCAACCAGATTTTAAAGTGTCAACAGAATATTATTCTGTAGAAAACAAATCTAAATGGACAGCTGGTGATGATACAAATTACTTTTACGATTTAAAGGAACAAGAATGACAGTAAAAATTTGGTTACTCTATTTATTAATATCCATGCCTGGTATGCCATCGGTAAGGAACAATTCTTTTTTGTACCCTAATGAGCAAGAGTGCATGCAAGCATTGACAACTTATTTAAATATTTATGAGTCTAAGCCCTTGGAATATAAAGATAATTTAAAGACAACAGGGTATTGTTTACCTTTTGATGCTTTCCCTGTAAAAGGTATGCATAAGCTAAGTTTATGAGATTATTATTTTTTATTTTAACTTTTATATTAGTCGTTTCCGCTATAACTAGCGTAAAGGGTGCTGATACAAATACAACGGTGTCTTCGACCGTGGTAACGGACAAGGCACCACCAACTGCTAGCTCACCTAGCGTTGTAGTAAACAACTCTGACGTGTGTAAGACAGCAGCTGCAGGTGCAGTACAAACCCAGATCCTCGGTATTAGCAGCGGTATTACAATCACCGATGAAAACTGTGAACGTATAAAATTATCACGCTCACTTTACTCAATGGGCATGAAGGTAGCTGCAGTATCTACATTGTGTGCTGACCCACGTGTCTGGGACGCGATGTATATGGCAGGCACAGTATGTCCTTACATGGGTTCTATAGGCGATGAAGCACGTGAGAAATGGGAAGCTAACGCTGATATGATTCCTGAAGGATCAGAAGTATTTAAGAAAGTAGAGATGGTAAAACAAGAAGAAAACAAAACAACTGGATTGACGGATGGTCAAAAATTACTCAAATTTATTCTTGCTGGCATGGTTATGCATTCTGGCATTGTTGCCTTCGTCCCTTAGAGCTGAGTGTCCTGTTACAGCAACAGGAGTATGTACGCCAGGTGTAGAAGAGACAATAGTAGAAGATATAATAGAAACCACAGAACATGGCGCTGATGGATACACAGTCATAACAGAAACTACCACAACAACAACGACAACTACTGTAACTACAGAAGATTCAGGTGATATACTTGATGGTGATAATGGTTTTGTACAACCTAGATACGAAGGCGATGCCGATTTTGACTGGGGTGGCCAAGGGCCCGCAAACATCCCTTCCGGCAACAGCTGCTACGGATTAGGAGCCGATAAGTGTGCACAAATAACAGGTAGTGGTAACTCAACATCAATAATGGGTGTGCCTGGTATGGGTACTACATTTATTAATACTGTAGACATATCATCACTAGATATAGAGAACGGAGGGAGAACAAATTACACAATAAAAGTTGACAAACAAGACGCACAAGACCGCATATACTTACATGTAACGGGACGTAATGGTAATACGAATGTATTTAGTGGCACAGATATATTATCTGAATCAGGTGTAACAAGTGGATTTCAAGAATACGCAGGTGGCTTTGACTTTGCAGGATCAGTTACAACCTTGGTTATAGAAATTGGTGGACGTGATATCAACCTGGCAATTGGACCGCTATGGGATGATATTACCATAAACGTATTGTACAATGTTGTAGAAACAATTGTGAATCAAACCATAACTACAGTAGAAATGTGGGTAGCGATGGGTGGTAGCACAGAAACAGAAGTTATTGATATTGTTGAAAATATATTTGAAAATAATGATATTGTTGTAGATGAACCAGGTGATGATTTGTATTTTGAGCCAGAATTTGATGCACCAGATTTAGATATATCTTATGAAACTGTAGAAATAGAGTTAGAGATGCCAAGCATGGAGATGGAAGAAATTGAAGTGGTGGCAATAGAAACAGAAATGGAAATGGAGATGGAATTAGAGATGCCTGAACCAGAAACACAACCTGAAGTAGAGGAGGTAAAAGATGAACCTATTGAAGAAGCTAATGAAGAGCCTAAAGAAGATGTGGCTAACGAACCAGAAGCGAAAGATAGCTCACCAGAGACTGATGCAAATGAAGATAAGCCAGAAGATATGGAAGAACCAGAAGATAAGGGTGAAGCCGATAAGAGTGAAGACGATGAGAAACCTGTAAAGAAACAAGAGCAAAAAGAAAAAGCTGCTAAGAAAATTGTCAAGAAAATGGGGGACAAAGGTAGATATGACTCTACTAACCAGACTAAAACCTTAATTGTTATGCAAGTTTTGGGGGATACAAAGACCTTTTTTGATACCCAGCAACAGCTAGAGGACAGAGTAGATTTCTTTACAGATTTCATGATACCTGATACAAAGATAGAAGATAATAATATGGCAGGCTACTTTTTATTCGTTGGAAGTGATGGCCTGATGAATCAAATTGAGGAGAGTCAGTGGCAGAACTAGAAGTAGCAGGCATTAAGTTTCGTGGTGGAAAGATATTTGTAATATTAACTGCACTCACCACAGCTGGTGGTGGATTATGGGGTGGTTTTGAATTTTATAAAGACTACCTTAACATGAAAGAACAGATACAAAGCTATGTAGCTCCAGACCTATCAGAATTTGATAAAAACATTGCGCTAACAAAAGAAGAAATGTCTAGCAAGACAGAACTTATTCAGACTGAGATTGATATGCTTATGCAAGAAATGGAAATGATGATGGCAGAAATCCGTTTAGTGTCTGATGTGGCTAATGAGTTAAAGAATGATTTAAGGCAGGACGTTAGACGTGTTGAAAAGATTGTTAATGATGTTGAACAACAAACTAAAGAAGACTCTAGAGATAATGCACAAGAATTAAAAATAACTATTAAAAATATAGAAGATGACATGAAGAAACTAGAAGTTGATATAAAAGAAGCACAATCAGAACTAGAAGAGAAGATAGATCAAAGAATTAAACGTGCTTTAGAAAATCCATTAGGAGCGTCATGAAAATATCGGATAACACAGCAATAAGTATGCCTATGAGAAATTTAATTGGCCTAATTATGGCCATAGGTATTGGGATCTTTGCCTATAGTGATTTGACACAAAGGCTAACCCAACTTGAAACTGCAAGACAGTTAATGGAAGCCGATTTGTTAAAAAAAGCTGAGCAAACACCCGTAAATCAAGAATTATACATGTTAATCGAGTTTCTAGCCGGTCAAAATGAAGTTATGGAAAAAGAAATACAATCTATTGAAAGTAATAATATAAATATAGATTTTTTAAAATCACAAGTGGAAAAAATGCAAACAGACGTAGAACATCTAAAAGATAAGGTAAGACAAAATGGCGGTGGTTGAGACAGTATTCGCAATGATGATGATAGTAAACGGGTCAATGGACGGGTTTATGAAGACAGATGGTCTATCACATTGCCTTAAAGTTAAAAGAGAAAGCGAGCGCAACTTATCAGATAGCAGATCAAATGTTATTCGCTATGAGTGTGGTCAAGTAATAGCAGAATTAGAGCCAGACTTAGAAGGTGTACTTAAAATAAAAAAGATTATAGAACGTAAGTAATGGAACCAGTTACTTTTGCTTATATTTTTTTCGGAACACTTTGGGTAATAGGAGTACTATCTTAGTCCATAACGTTGGACGATAACTTCCGTCATTCCAAACTTCATACCATAAACCACCCTCAATTTTGTAATAACCTACTTTAGCGGGCATAAAATTTAACTTTCTTTAACATACTATGCACACCATTATTTCTACCTGGTGTTAACAATGAATCTAAATTCATTTTCTCAAATTCTTTTTGATCAAACTTATTAATGTCCTGGGCCCTCGCGCCGCTGTACACGTCTGCTATAATACAGACCATGCCTTTACTAATCAACGCAGCTGAGTCAGCTGTAAAATATATTTTATCTTCAATAAAGTGCGGTGCCAGCCACGTTTGTGACTGACAACCTGGAACTTCAAAAGATTTAATCTTGTTTTCTTTTTCCATGGGTTTAGAATTTTTTCCATAATCCATAATCCATAAAAATTTATCTTGATCTCCATCAATATTATTTAACACTTGTAAGTACCTATCTAATCTTCTTTGAATCATAAATTTTTTCTTACAGTGTATTTAGAATCAGGAGCTGGCACATAACCTTCTTTTAATTTTTCTTTATACAACAATCCTATAATAGAATTTTTTGTTACACCAAAATACAATCCAACCTGTGATGCGCTATATTTCTTTTTTAATTCTTTTGCTTGTTTTATTTCTTCTTCTGTCCATACTTTTCTCATTCTTCTTTTCCTTTCTCTTAAATAAATTCATCCAATCCAACCTTGGACCAAAATAAATTGCTTTATACTTATCTCCTAAGTAATCATAGTCGTAATACCATTGCCAAACGTATTTTGCGCTCATTTAAGTCTTTTACCCGGGTACAAACACACAGCCCACTCCTTTAAAGCCCGATAGCGGGCAAATATGAGCTTTTTTATTTGGCGGAAAACCGCCGTTTTTTCACCAGGGTCCCAAACCCCCATTTCCTCGTTATTTCTCCAATGTTTCGTCATTTTTATTCCTATTGGGCATATTAATAACATTATCACGTTCTTTAAATTTAATTTGAGCGTTAAATGCTATAGTAATTCGTTGTCTATTACTTCTATTAGTATCTACGTCGTGTAAAAGATAAGAAGGAAAACATAATACATCACCATCGCTTGGAGCGTGCCCCATCATATTAGAATATGGCATGTGATCAGGAATCATTTTGTACATTTGTTCGTGTGTAGCAAATCTAATTACACCTGTGTTAAATCCTTGTACATAATACACGCCAGATAGATCTGCATCAGCGCGGTAATGAGTATGAAATATATTATTACTTCCTACTTCATTTACATTTGTCCAATAATTAATAGCTGCATCCATCGGTCTTTTAGGAAAGTAATGATCCATGTAAGCTGACATAATCATACCAATTGGTTTCATTAATTCTGCCTCGCATTTATACTTCATCATGCTACGCCAACATCCAGCATTAGTAGCTGGTAATCCTTTTGGATCTTTTTCTCTTTCAGCTTCTATTTCTGTTTTTAATAAGTTGTTTAAATTTTCAAAATTATTCCATTTTTTATAAAATAATCTTGTATCTTGTATAGGAATCTTAGCTATTATTTCTGTCATAATTCTCCGTTGCACATTTTGGACCACATAAGAATACCATTTGGTATTGTTGATCCGGGTTAAACTTTTTACTTTTCCAGTATATTAATTTTTTAAACCAAGTATTACATTCTGAACATAAAAATTCAGGTCCTGGACGCACGCTGCTTTTATCATACTCCACACAAACCTTCACATTCATCTGCAAATTCTTCATCAAATGTTTCACCAAACAAATTAGCTTGAGCTTTTGGTTCTAAAAAATTTATATCTCTTAACGGTTTAGCTGATTTATGTAGAAACAATTCTGTCTCCGTGTTCTTTAATCCGTGCCTTATTTTGTCATCAAGATCACATGCATCTTCCCAATCTTTAGGATAGTTTTTCTGCATGTTTTTCCACTGGTCATTGTGATGATAAGGACAACCAATACACGATGATTTACCTGGCATAGGATGTTTTTTAATATCTCGGTACCATTGCAAACAATCAGCACGGGACATTTTCATTTCAATTAAAGGCCAACGAGATGTCAACCATGGCATTCTAGCTTTTTTCATACGCATGGCTTCATCAGTAGATATACCAATCCATTGTTCTACAATTTTATCTTTAGGTACTCTGTACCTAGGTTTAACACCTAGTAACTCACGCATTTTCTTTTGAATAGGGATAACTTTATAATCATGTGTACACTGCCTATAAAGCATCCCCACTCTTCCACCATTAGGACGTGCAGCAAACAAAGGTGGGTTTGGTACACGACCAGCAAACGACTTTGACTCTTCCTTAGACCCTGGTTCTGGGTTCGCTGCTTTGATAAGGTCTTCCCTGATGTTTCCTCGCTCCACAGTAATTATAGGACAAATCGTTATTGCTTTCTTTAAATATTCTACATGTTCATAAACAAAAGATGGTTCCCATCCAGTGTCAGCAAATATCATATAATCTGGTTTATGTTTGGTTAATCCTTCTTGCGCCATTAAAGCTAAACAAGATGATTGAACACCAGCTCCTAGTGATAATATACGTAAGGTAGGTTCACGTGGCTCACCTTTTCCGTCTGTTCCATCATATTCTGCTGGTTTTCCCGTCTTAGTTAAATTAGTTGTTTTAAAATATTTAGGTTCTTCCGTAGCTGCTACTGCTGCCATCATGTTTAATTGTTTTTTATCAGGAGTCATTTTACTAGACATCTCTTCTAAAAGCTTACGTCTTTCAAATGCCATTTGTTCATGATTAATGGCAAATCCTGGTTTAACTCCTTCAACAGCTTTTTGATTTGCTGCACGGCTTTTGCCTTGTTCTTTGTACCCGGGTTTTTTAGTCTCTGTCATAGGTCTCCAATTTCTGTAATGTACGGATGATTTTTTGCGTATAATATACATCTTCAGCATATATTGCAAGAGTCATAGCAAGCTTTTCAGTGTCTATTATGTTGTTGATATACTGTGATAATCTTTCTTCTCTAAACTGTGAATAGTTGTGGTTATAATTTAGTAACCACATATAGTAAGAAACGGATTCGCACTTTGTCTCAAAGATCCTAAGCCCCCAGCTCGCATTAGGTTTATTTAGCGGCTTTAGTTGTTCATCTGTCGAGTCAAATGTGCGGATTCCAAGGAGGTTATTGCCTTCTACCGCAAATCTAGATTTACCCCAATTAGATTCATGAACTGCTTGTGCTATGACTAAACTTACAGGCACCCTTTCATCATCATCTAACAAAGAATTAAGATGTAATGCACATGTTTTAACATCTGCAATAAATTCATCATTGTTTGTGTAATCCATTATTGGATTAAACGTAGAACATATTAGCAACACACTACATATCCAACTCATCATCCACCCCAACTTTCCCCAAGATCTATATCCGCCTTGGATGGTACTTCTAGTTCTACACATGTCTCCATGACACGTTGTATTTCTTTAGCCTGTTTCTCGTCTTTAACAGAACAATCTAACTCATCATGTACTTGTATTAAAGGCACCACTCCTAACTCCTCATACACATCTACCATGGCTTTCTTTGTCTGGTCTGCCGCTGATCCTTGTATCAATCTGTTTAAAGCTTTGTATGTACCAGCTCTTTTTATTGCTTCACCATACTCTACTTTAGCTTGATTGTGTGGCAATGCTTTATGTACACCCCACTGTGTAGGCTCCCACAGATCAAATCTGCATTTACGGCCCAGTAATGTACGAATAATGCCCTTAGAATTAGCACGATTCATCACAGCTTCGAGCATTCCTTGCATAAAAGGCACTCTTTCTCGGAAATCTTTTAACATTTTTTTAGCATCTTGTGGGTCTATATCTAACTCACGTGCCATCTTGTTGTAACCCATTCCATACATTACACCTAAACCAATAGTCTTAGCTAGTCTTCTTTCAACCCCTGCCATGTCTGCTGTTTGTTGGTGAAAATCAAGATCACTTTTCTTATAGGCTTCTTTAACTTCTTCAGCGCCCATTTGTCCGACGAGACACGCCCAATGCGTAAGTAACCTGGGCTCTTGTTGCGAGTAGTCTGCTTTAA
>Ga0208919_1001271_pt1 | contig 14886 bp, 15 predicted proteins | sample 4_EtaG_FD_184076 | JGI IMG/M metagenome (GOLD analysis project Ga0208919, IMG submission 184076) | Marine viral communities from the Subarctic Pacific Ocean - 4_ETSP_OMZ_AT15127 metaG (SPAdes) (version 3) | ecosystem: Environmental > Aquatic > Marine > Oceanic | place: Pacific Ocean | collected...
TGACGGGCTGCACGATATGACAGGTTCAACCTTGGTTTTTTGGCGGCGGTTTCCGACTCGTTCTCGGGGGCAAGGCGAAGCCTTGGGGGTCGTTGGCGGATTCGATGCCCCCCCCGTGGATTCGATGGACGGCGGCGTGTCGTGGTGCGCGAGGGGGGGCAAGGCCCCCCCGGGTAATGTTTGCAATAGAGAAAACTCACAGTTGACGGGAACTTCCAACAGATATAGTGTGGCTGCCTGGAGTAATAATGAACGATTATGTGTGTTTGGCGCGTCGATTTCCTGCTGCTGGTATCGATGGCGTCCTTGGTGTTCCGGTCAGCAGTCACATTGAGATAAGCGAATACTTGCAGGCGTTGCCGGTTCCAGTAGACGAGACCAAAGTCAAGTTCGTCCGATTGACCGCAATACCCGAAAAGTCAAAAGGTCACCTGAGTCAAAACGACGTTGTGGTCAAATACGAGGGTCTGTCAGAGCGGTTCCTCGATGTTCTTCGTCCAGTCAAGACTGCACAGTACAATACTGGCTACAAGTCCGGTGACATCGACTGGGACTTGGCCGAACAAGCTCGGCAGAATGCATTCGAGTCTGAGGGTTGGGCGGTGACCAACGACTCAAACCAAATCGCCGTATGTGACCCAGACGGTAAGCTTGCCGTGCTGAGGGGGTCAAAGGGCACTGCTCGGACATTGTTCAAGTACGCATACGCGGTTTACTTGGAAAACGAACGAGACAAAGAGCGTGTGGAGATCAATCCATACAAGCAGTACACCGTTCTTCCGTCAGACAAGCCAAGGTGGGCATGGTCGACGTTTAAGTTCCTGCATTACTGGATCTTCAAGAATGGGCCTGTTGTGGGTACCGGTAGATGGCATGAGCTAAAGAAGAAGCTGCAAAAGCATCATGACGCCATACAGCGTGTGCCAGTACCAGAGTTGGGTCCGTATTTGAGGCTGCACACACGAAGGACTCATCCTAAGACGCAAGAGTTCTGGAAGCGTTGCCGTATACAGTATCTGGATGATCCTGATTCACTACCAGTAGCGTTGTCGTTTGTTGCTTCGAAGGACGAGGTCAGATGGGTGCGTGTGTTGGTGTCTGAGATCGACGATCTGTTGAAGTGCGTGGATTGGGCTGAATGGTCTGACATTCACGATCCGTTTCACTTCTCTACGTTTAGGGATCGGGGAATGGCCAAATGGAACTAAGTATAGACACTAAGTTTGTATCGAGACATTTACGGGTTGCGATTCGTGAGTGGTATTCGTGGTTGTCTGACAAGGCCATGCATGAGGATGAATGGAAGGCGGTTCCTCATTGGTGCAAGCAGATACCATCGAGGCTGGACATACCGTGGGCATTGCACGACATGGAGAAGCATGCGCAAAGGCGTCAGTTGATTCGTGCGTTGTACATCGTGGTCGACGAGGTCTACATGTCCAGTGAGGGTATGGAAAACGTTCCATCGATTGCGAAGCTAAGGAACCACCTTTTCGAGTGGTATGGAAAAACCTATGGATAAGTGGATTTACATGGTGGAGATTCCTGGTGACCCTATTGGCAAGGGAAGGCCGAGGGGAACGTCAATTGGGGGCAAAGTGCGCCTATATACGCCGAAAAAGACGGCAGATTGGGAGCGTTCTGCGGCCACGGTCATGACCAGCGTATGGCGAAAAGCGCCACTTGATGAGCCTGTGGAAATCGAGATCGCTGCATTTTCGCACCGACCTAAGCGTCTATTGCGCCGAAAAGACCCAGATCACGTCATTTACAAGACATCTAAGCCAGATGCAGACAACATTTGTAAATGTGCCTTGGATGCGTTGGTGATGGCGGGCGTATTGAGGGACGACTCGTTGGCGGTCAAGGTGACGATCCAAGACTTCTACTCTGAGCGCGATCGAGGTCCGAGGTTGTGCTTGCGGATGAGGCCAGCATTGGCAGAGCCGTTGTCTGGTTGGTGGGAGTCAGCGGGGGTGAATACTGCGAGGGCGTTGGCCGATGCTGCTCGTTCGTACGAGGAACAGGGCGATGATGATTTGCCTTGGTGATGCCACAGTGCTATGATTGATTCGAGCCGTTCTGTTGCAGGTTGGCTCTCCTGTTCGTTTGATCTGAAGGCCCTACTTGCTCTGGTAGGGCCTTTTTCTTTGCTTGCTATATTTGAGATATGCGGTAAAGTTGTTTTTGTTCATTGAGAGGAGTTTGTTGTGGCGACTACAGTTTTGGACAATGCGTATTTTACAAACAAGTTTGTGTACGAGACGGATCTCCAAAAGGAGCCGCTTCAGAACATCACAAACGGTGCTGCGACTGTTCGGTCGATCACAATCCTGAACGGAAGCAACACAAGTAACAGCGAGATTCTTTACCTAAAGATGTACGACAGTTCCGAAGACGTTGACGCAACGACGACTGAAGCGGACTACGTGTTTCAGGTTGACGTTCAGACGGATACTACGTTTACGTTCGGCGAGGGCGGTCTTCCTGTGGTCAACGGTCTTACCATTCGACTGGTGACCGGTGCTGCGCTGAACGCAAACACCGATCCAAACGACGCCATCATCGCTGAAATTACCTACAGTTGAGGTTTAATCATGGCTGATTCTTTGATTACTTTGTCTGGTCCTCGTGGGACGCTGCTGTTCCGCGAGACGGCTGCGACCGCAACGATCGAGGCGAACATCTTCGGCAAAACAGGCGCGGAGATTTACGCTGTTTCAGTGGACGCCACGCAGAACACTGGCGAAGACGTGTTCCTGTGCTTGTACGACGACAACACAGCCAACGGTAGTCAAATCGCGGTTGGCACCACGGTACCGTTTTTTGTTCTTAAATGTCGCGCTGGCAAGTCGATCGAGTTTGTGGTTCCTTGCGGCAACACTGTAAACGGCTCAAACTACGTTCACGCGGCTGTAAAGACATCGGCGGGGATTGCTGGCAACACAGCACCGACTGGCACGGTAGCGATCACGCTTCTTGGGGCTTAGTGAAATGGCGTCAGAAGATGCCCTTCTGTTACGGAGCATGCGCGGTTTTTCTCGTGAGAAGGGAAATCCACTTGAGGAGCCTGCGCTCAGGTCTCAGGCTGCTAGCGAGATTGAGCAGGTTGAAGGCGGAGAATCGTTAGAAGAGCTTCGTTCTCGCTACGATGAGCTTCGTTCAGACGATTTGCGTCCTGAGTATCGTGGCTTCAAGGTTCCTGCTGGAATGGATGAGGGTCAGTCTGAGGATTGGTTTGCGTCGATTGATTCGAGCGAGGATGAGCGTGAGTCTTTGGAGCGCGAGGCTGAGGCTAAGCGTGAAGCGGAGTCTGGGTTTGGCACTCAGTTGTTGGGCTCACTAGAGCGCACGGTGATGAAGGACAACCCGAGAATGGGAGCCAAGGCTGTTGAGGGCCTGGGTCGTGTGGCTGGCAGCCAAGCGATGGTCGACTTTGGGTTAAAGACGGCAGCCGAATTCGACACATCGGACGATCCGGCATCGTTTTCTCCTCGGATTGAAAGCATCTATGATGCTGAGGGCTTTCAGGACTACATAGACTACGCGGGCTCGACTCTTGGTCAGGGTCTGGGGTCGATGGGCGCGATGGTCGCGGGGGCTGGTGTTACTGGTTTGGCTGGGGCACCATTTGGTGCTGCGCCGATTACTGCTCCAGTTGGCGCGGTTTCGACTGGCTTTCTCCAAAACTATGGGGAAATGTACGGAACTCTTGTCGAGCAACAGGGCGTGGACCCTGATGCTGCGGCGAAGTACGCGCTGGTTCCTGCTGCTGCGATGGCTGCTGTTGACACTGTCGGTTTGGGTAAGATTTTAAAACCTGCGAAGGACGCGCTGTCCAAAATTTTTGTGACTCGAATCGCACAGTTGTCGCTTCGTGGCGGTGCCATTGAGTCCACAACTGAAGGTATTCAGTCGATCATTCAAGAGTCTGCGGGTGAGATTGCTGAATTGACGGGTATGGCGACTAAGGACATTGAGCTTGGTCAGCGTGCTGAGAACTTCGTAAACGCCATTGTTGGCAGCTTCCTGCCCGGTTTTACAACAGGCGGCGTTGCTGGCGCTCGTGTGCGTCCTAATAATGCTGGCCCAGCACCAGCGGCACCAGCGGCACCAGCAGCACCAGCGGCACCAGCAGCACCAACGGTACCTGATCCGATCGTATCGGTCGATATGGAGGATATTTCTTCTCCTCAGCCAACGCGCGTGACTGCTGCGTTGACTGGTGTTCAGATTGCTCGTCTTGACCTCAATGAAATGAAGAAGAGGTATCTTGAGTTGAGCAATGAGATTGCTGCTGTTGAAAGTAAAAAAGAAGACGCATCTGCATTAAAATTGGACCTTGAGTCGCTTGAAGAGGCCATTTATGATGATTTTGAGTCGAGTTTGCGCGATATTCTGAGTCGAGATGGCGATATTAAGATTGATCGATTTACTCGCGCACTAGGTGGCTGGGCCGGTCAAGAGTTGGAGCCGAACCTTCGAGTTGAGCTTGTTGGCGACGAAGCAACGATTTTAAGCCGCTTGACGGAGTTCAACGCGACATCTGGAATGTCTGGACCCAATGTTGTGCCTCAAGGCGGCGCTCTCAACCGCGTGTTCGTCGAGGCGCTGTTGGATGAGCCCGATGTCATTTCTTCTTATGATCCGAACAATGTTGAGCAGAACAAGAAGCTAGCCTGGGACGACAGTGGTGCTGAGCGATTGTCTACATTGCGTATTCAATTGCCTCCTGAGATGGTGACGCCTCAGTTCTTGGCGAGTCTTCATGAGACCTTCAAGAAAGACGAGCTTGGGTTTACTGTTGATCGTGAGAACAACACGATTGAGTTGATCCACACTCCCGAGTGGAGCGGAGCGGATGCTCAGAAGACCCTGACCCAATTTGTAGATGCTGCACAAAGTCTCTCGGATATTGCGAAAGATAGCTTTGGCAAAGACATTGCTGTTGAGTGGCTGAAAGAGCGCATTGAAATTAGCCAACCATCAAGTGCTGTTAAAACCCTCAAAAATGCCTTTACAGAGGGTGAGTCCAGCTATATTATTAAGGGCTACCAGGAGTTACTGAAAGATGAGTATGAGAGAAGAGATCTTCGCGATATACGGGATGAAGCCGACGCCTCAAGACAGAAAGCGGCCCCCGACACAAAAGATCAAGTCAAACCGGAAGCCAGGAAGCGTGGTGTCAGTGTTGAGGCCACAGATGATGCAGTCTCAGATGCCGCAGCCTCAAATCGATCCCTCTCAAGCTTACCAACATATGAGCAGTTCGTATTTGGAGGGGATGGACGAGAAGGATCTTTCGGACTTGATCGACTCCATGCAGGAGCAGAACAAAAAGGACTGAGGGTAGATGCTGATGTGTCTCGCGCCTTGATGGCTCGAATGGGTCTCAAGTTTAACAACCTGGATACATCTGAAATCCTGAAGATCTATCCTCTTCAAGACAAGTTTGGTACGACTCTTGAAGAAGTGATCGATCGTCTGAACAAATGGACGAAGTCGAAGGGCACGGTTGCCGAGGGCTGGACGTTCTCAGTATTTGGTCCAAAGCGAAACGAAGACGGCACCCTGAGTGGCTTTGTTTCGCCTGATTTCAAGAACAACAGCTATGACCAGAAGAACGCTTACATTTACCAGCCTTATGATCCGAATGGTTCTTTCGATGATGTAGCGTACACGTATGCGTGGCGAGCAACTCATGAGATTGCACACGGCATTGTAAATGAAAAGCTGACCGAGCAATATGGCGGCCAGGGTCGCAGGGCCGGTGGTCTTGGCATTCTTGCCCGTGACGATAGCGGCAAGAACATTGTTGATCCGTTGTCGTTGGCGCATGCTTTACGTGCTTTGGATTGGGAGCACGAAACCTTCGTAAAGCAGCGGGAGATTCTGGAGCAAGACTTTGGAATTAGCATCAGCGAGGACCAGTTCAACCGAGAGTACATGCTGAACATGTCTGATGCTGTTCATCGCGTGCTGACGGGCCGTTTCAGCAACCCTGGTAAGTTGGGCGCTGTTCCTGCTTCAACAAACCCTGCGGTTGTTCTAGAGCGAGCAAAGGACACTGTCCGTCAAGCTGCAAGCGCAATGGGTATGGACATGTCCGAGAGGCTTGACTCCAAAGGCGCTCGTGCTGCAACGGCAACAGCCAAAGGAGAGTCTTACTTTGACCCCGAAAAGCTTTCCGAGCTTAAAAATCTGGTGCAGAAGCCTCGTCGGCAAGAAAACCTTATTTACATGTCTCCTGATGAGTTTTTGTCGTTAGCAGAACCGTTGAGCAAGCCAGTCGCAGAAAGGGCAGATCGTGTTGCTGGCCTGCTGGAGCGCGGAGAGAAGTTTAACAGCGTCCCATTTTTAAGGTTGGATGAGTCTGGACAGATATTCAATCATGAAGGCCGCCATCGTGCGATGGCGTTGAAGAAGCTTGGCGTTGAGAAGATGCCTGTATATTTGCATTCCGATGATATTCGTTGGAACGAGCAGGTACTGGGTAAGGGTGATGCTTTTTACTATGTTGAGAATTTGCCGAAGCAGTTGATTGGCGAAGACGGTAAGACCAAAATCAAGTCACCTTTCCATACAGAGGGGCCAAACCGAGGCAAGCCTCTGCCCGAGTACTCTGCCGACGTAGCCAAGCCCCCCGCCGCCGCCGCCAAGGGTGCTCGTGCTGCTGGCAAAGCAGACCCCATCGACTTAGTTGACCCCAACACAAAGCTGGTGTCTGATTCAGGAAAGCCCCTCATGGTCTACCATGGGGGATTGGATGTTGCCGGTGAAGCACAACCTTTAAGAAAGGCTGGCCCTGGAAAATTCCAGGCATCAAAAAGTGGATCACTCGGTGCTGGGGTTTATTTCACTCCATCAGAAAGTCGCGCATATGAATACGCTCGTGATTTTCGCTCACCAGATCCAGAAGTTGGCGCTGCCGTTACGCCTGCTTATTTGAACATTGTAAACCCATTGGTATTGAAGGGTACAGAACACCCGCATCCTGTCATTGAAGCATTCATAAAGCTTGGCAAAAGTCGCGATGAAGCAATTCAAATGGTTGAGCGAATCGAAGAAGAGTACGGCTACATCAGAACAGAACTTCAAAAAGAAGCTAAAAAGAAAGGATACGACGGCCTAATTCAATACGACAAAAACGGAGAATCAATCTCTGAGATTGTTGTATTTGACCCTGATCAAGCAATTATTGCCAAGCCCCCCGCCGCAGACGCAGCCACAGATGCTTCTGTATTGGGTGGTTCTGAATTTCAGATAGTGAAAAAATCCATTGATGACATAAACAAGATTTTGCCTGAAATAATAAAAGTTAGTGACGAGAACCGAGCCGACATTGCCAGATATGAAGAATTTCGCGGTGGGTTTATGTCTCACTCGGCGAACCTTAGTGATCGTAAGTTCAGCGATAAAGAACTTGAGGTGCTTCGTGACCCCTTTACATCAGACGCAGTTAGAGAGTTGTCTAAGACAAACCCAAACATCTTTGGCGATCTATTAAACGAACTTAGGCGTGCTGCTGAAAGTGAACGTGAACAACTTGGTGAGGCTGGCCCAGTAGCTGACTATTTAGATGCTGCGCTTGCGTCGCATGACTGGAGTAAAGGTGGTAACCCTGAGGGTAACATTGTCGGAGAGCTAGATGCTTTACGCGACGAACTCAAAAAATACAATCCCGAGAACTTCGACGAAAGCCGTAAAGCTCTTGACGAAGCAACGAAAGAATTCAATGACGTAAAGTCAGAGTTGAGTGTTGCGGAAGACGCCTTGGAGCAACTGCAACGAACAGCACCAAAGTACGTGAGTCGTTCAGACCCCAAATACAATGAGTATGCGGAGGCTTTTAAAGAGTGGAATAGCACCAATCGTCCTCGTATAAAATCACTTAAAAAAGAGATAGAGCGCATCACGGGTGATCGTTATCTTGAGTATTTACGGAGTGGCGGCTCATCAGCAAATCTTGATGGACTGAAGCGCAACCTCGATGACGCTCAAAATAGGTTCGAAGCCTTACAGTACGGGCCTTTGGAGAACGACACCGTTCGATTCTTGCTGGATAAGCTGAAAGATAATCTTCGTGGTATCAACTCACCTAATTTGAGCAAAGAAACGCGAAAAAACGTTCGGCTCATTGTTGAGAATCTTGAGGCTGAAGAAGCTAAACAAGCTCTCCGTTTGTGGCAAGAGATGGGAATAGAGTCGCCGTATTTCAAACGGTTTTTTGCCGGCTCTGTGGTCTTGGACGAACAAGGTCGACCCTTGGTTATGTTCCACGGTAGCCCGTTTTCTGGCATAGAAAGTTTTGAGACATTCGGAACTGCCTACGGCCTCATGGGCACAGGAGCTTATTTTACGGACAACCCCCTCGTTGCGTTTTCTTATGCAACTTCTAAAAGAGGATTGCGTAAGGCAAAAAAAGAAGGGGTTGATCCCGACCCGAGTATTACTCCGGTATATCTCAGCCTCAAAAATCCAATAGACATGGATGCTCCAGCCGATTCGCAACAGTGGTTGGCGGCGCTAAATCAAAGCTTTGGTGGCCTCCTGAGCGGAAACGAAATTGCTAATTCCGATCAAGTGCCTTCCTTCGGGGCTACGAACAAAGATTGGCTGAGAGGCGTAGAAAGCGCCTTACAAGAAGAAGGGGTGTATGCTTACGAGGGTGCTGAGTTCATACGAGAACTTTTAGAAAGTATGGGGTATGACGGGTTGACCCATCTTGAAACAAAAGGCATGGGGATCACCGACGAAGTTCGCTCTCACCGAGTTTATGTCGCCTTTGAATCTACACAGATAAAATCTGCAGTACGGGATGAAACGGCCTCGACGACGTACCCTGATCTTCGCACTCTTGATACAGATGTAAAGGTTTCTCCACTGAAAGCCTCTGTGAAGGAGAACGTCGGCACCTTCGATTTGACCGATCCATCGATTCTCAAGGGCATCGGCATAGGCGCTGCAGTCCCTGTTGCTGCCGCTTTATCCCAAGGACAAGAGGAAGAGGAAGAGGGCAACCCAGAGGAAGAGCTTCCACCGATGACTCTTTCAAGTCGCGAGTACGTACCGATGGATACCGTCATGATTTATGATGACACTGTCGAAGAAACCAAGGCCGAACTCGATCGTCGATCCAAAATCAAACAAGAACAAGACGGCTTGGTTTACAAGATGATGATGCTGGAGGCTGATTATTTCGAGTTGGATGATGACGATCCAAGAAAGGATCAAATCAACAGCCAGTATGAGTTGGTCGTCGACAAGTTTAAAGAAGTGCATTCCGATCTTGGTACCGACGAATTTTCTCGGTTCTTGAAAGGTGTGGATTACTTTTACGAAACACAGCCGGGTGGGCTGTTGGATTACGACGTTGATCGTGCCTTTGAGGTCATGTCGTTCAATGGCGTTGACATGCTCACGGACATCAATTTGAGAAAGACTCAAGAGTCCATGCAGCAAAAAAGATTTGAGCGAATGACTGAGCGTGGAGGCACACTCGTCAATTTGTCAGGTCAAAACATGTCAATCAACAAGTTGTTGTTTAAAAAAGCAAATACATTTAATCATCCAGTTCAATCAGTTCAGGTCACTGAGTCTGATAAGATGATCTTGCAGAGAGATTTAAATAATCTCGAAGATTTGAAAGAAGACGGTTTAATATCGTACCTGTTATATAGAGAGTTGAAAGGCGACGTAATGTTGTTCTAGGAGGCCAAATGGCAAACCGACGCGGAAAAATGGATCCAATGACGGCTTTGAGTCTTGCAAAGCAAATGCGCGCTCAAAACCGAGAGATGGGCGATCCAAAAAATGATCCAATGCGGGTCTTGCAGGATCAATACTATCGAGGGTTCGACGTTCCACCGGGAACTGAACAGCAGAAACAAGCATACCGTGATGCGATTGATCGGCGTCTGTACAGCCAGCCTCTTCGTGAGCGTCGTCGTGCCGAAGAAGAGAGTGTAGGTACCACAGACGCTGTGCGTCGTCGCATTGCTGACGTTTTGAGGCCAGCAAGTCTGGCTGCATCTCTTACGCCGTTTGACGCTGGTTTGGGTGATCTCGGCTACGCTGCTGGAGAGTTGATCGATCCAGAGGGCACGTATGGTGATGCTGGATTGGCTGCTGCTGGCGGATTGTTGACGGGTGGCGTTGGCTCCGGTGCCATGATGGCGAGAGCCGCCAAAGAGGCCCGTGGCATGAAAAAAGCGGCGGATCGGGCGGCAAATTACCCAATGAAGGGTGCAGGTACGCCTCCTTCTTCAATGCGGCGCAGCCAGGGAGAGTTGGCCAAGATGTCGAAGGGGGAACTAGATGAACTTGTTCCTGCCTATAGGAAGGCGAACGAATATCAAGCATACGCCAACAGGTATGGATCGGGCGGTCGATTCCCAGATCTCAAGGACTTTGAATCTAAAATTTCACGGCAGCCAAAAATGGAGCCTTTAGATCCCATTTTGCTGGCTAGCCCTCTCGCGATTGGAGCCGCAGGTGTGTATGGTGACGCGGCCATCGCACTACTAGACGACATTCGTTCTTCATCGGACTACGGCAATGCGTTCTCAGAAACAACACGAATGGTTAGTCCTGAAATGTTTGATGGTGTCAACTCTCTAAATGATGTTGAAGAGATGCATAGCAATGCCGTCATGAATGCCGCTAAAATCTTCAATGAAACAGGATCAATTCCTTTCAAAATGAAGCGTGAGATTGGTAAGCTTGAGGCTCTGATGAACACCAAGGCGTCGATGGATTCTTCCGACGATCGTGCGATTAAGAGTGGCTTGATGGGCTTCGGTGTCGATGCCGACATGGATAAAGACTACGAAGATTCGATGATCGATCGCAAGGTTCAGTTCCAACGCTCGATGCCGAAAATTGAGGAGCCTCCAATGTTTGGCCCTGAAGAAGCGCCGATGTACGGACCAGGAACTGCCGGCATGAGTCAGGCAGAAATTGATCGCATGGTTCGGCAAGAAATGGATAGAGAAATCGAACCCGCTATCGAAGATTTTGGAGAATAAAATGCCCGGTAAAATGGATCCAAATTTGCAAGGTGCCTACAATAAAGCGCAGCAAATTCAAGAAATGAAAAAGCGAAATCCTCGCTTGGATCAAATGTCTGCTGGCGATCGAGTCAAGACATTGCTTCGCAAGAAAGGAGAGCGCGGTCAACCAAATCCCGTCGACTCCAAAACTAAAATGCGAAACGATCAAGCGGTCAAAGATCTTTTGGAATCCAAGGGAATCTTCAACTTGCCAACCCTTAAAGAGACGGGTGGGCCAAAAGAAGATCTTCAAGAGGTCTCCGCACAACTGGGCAAAGCCTCTCAGCTTCACGGTGATCAGTCCAAGCGTGTCGCGGGCATCGCCAAGGGCATGAAGGGCGAGGTCGGCAACCCGTACATGAAACGCGGCAAGTCCAAGTACGGAATGTGAAATGGGCCAGTCTGCGGATCAATTGATTAAAGGGGGCATGAAGACCAACAAGCCCCGAAGAATCCGTAAGGGTGAGCCAGGGTATGGCAAGAAAAAATTCGTTGTAGTTGCCAGTTCGGGCGGAAAGAAGAAGGTCATTCGATTTGGTGATGCCAAAATGGCGATTCGACGTGACAACCCCAAGGCTCGAAAGAACTTTAGGTCTCGTCATGGATGCGCCAAAGCTGCGGCCAAGAATAAACTGACTGCGAAGTACTGGTCTTGCTACCAATGGCGGGCTGGTTCGAAGGTGAAGGGATAATGCACAACAACTTTCTAATGAGAAACATGCGGGAAACCGGGCAACCGGAAGCCTGCCCTCGTGCGACAAAAGATCTTGAGTTGAACCTTGAGAACAGGCAAAAGGCCATCGATACAAAGATGTACGGCCCCGCCAATCCACAACTCGATGAATCGGGTGCCAATGAGGACTTTTGGCAAAAGTACGCCGATCAGTTCAATGATTCGCTTCAGAACGTGATGCAGATGCGATGCGCCAATTGCTCGTTCTTTGATCGCTCTCCAGAGATTCTGGATTGCATTGAGCAAGGGATTGGAGATGAGGCCGACCCTGAGATGGCTGTAGCGGCAGGCGAGTTGGGATACTGCCAAGCTTTGGATTTTAAATGCGCTTCGATGCGTGTTTGTACAGTTTGGGCCGGGAGGGTCTAATGTTTAATTTCGATCATGTGACGCACGATCACACTATGCCGATGGAAGAAGAGCCTGTTGGTGAGTTGGACATTTTGGACGGCCTGCGAGCAATGTCCATGTTCAAGCGTGATCCAGGCCCTCTCAGGCCCTCTGATGTCAATCAAGACGTAAAGTACGCCTTGGCTGAGAACCCTCACTGCATTGACATGCTGTACCGCGAAGGGTTTCTGGATGATTCATTGGCTCGCGAGTTGGATCAAATGATCGAAGACTCGCCTGACAGCATGATGCCTATGCCAAAGATGATGGAGCCTGGAATAATCGTGATGGCTCAAGGCGTATTTTCTGATGAGACCGGTGGTCCAAAAAAAAAATCTAAGAGCAGAGTGAACGAGGCAGGTAACTACACCAAGCCCGGTATGCGTAAGCGTCAGTTCAATCGCATCAAGGCTGGCAGCAAGGGTGGTAAGCCGGGTCAATGGTCAGCACGCAAGGCTCAAATGCTTGCTTCGGCATACAAAAAAGCTGGCGGAGGCTATCGAGACTAATGGGCAAGAAGACCTCTCAAAAGTCGTTGGACACCTGGACTAAGCAGAAGTGGACCACGGCGTCAGGAAAAAAGAGCGGCGAAACTGGAGAGGTTTATGCGCCCAAGAAAACGATTGATGCGCTAAAATCTTCGACTTCTGGTCGAAAAAAGTTGGCTGCGGCTAATCGCAAAAAGAAAGAGGCAACCAACAAAGGGAAGCAGTTTGCATCCCATGGCTTGCATAAAGGCAAGAAGCGATCTGAGTCTGGAAACCCATCAGAAGACAAGTTTCTGGCACAACACATGCGGATGCAATACAAAAAGAAACCCAAGATGACTGACGAGCAACGAAAGCGCGAGTTGGCGATTGGGTACAAAAAATATGAAAATAGGAAGAAACAATGAGTGTAAATAAAGCAATTTTGGTTGGTCGTCTGGGTGTTGACCCTGAGCTTCGAACCACCGGATCTGGAACCCATGTTGTCAACATTCGCATGGCAACAACCGACCGGCGCAAAGAAGGCGATGAGTGGGTAGACCACACAGAGTGGCACAACGTCACTGTTTGGGGTCGCACAGCCGAGAACGTGGCAAAGTTCTGCAGCAAGGGCAAAGAGATCTACGTTGAGGGTAAAATCCAAACCCGCAAGTACCAGGACAAGTCTGGTGTAGATCGGTACTCAACAGAAATCGTTGCCGACAATATTCGCTTCTTGGGCAGCCGCAAAGATAGCAGCGAGCCCATCGTTCAAGCGCAGAACACGTCGTTCAGCCAGAACGATGAGCACATTCCGTTTTAATCTGACCCATAAACTTCTTTTTTAAAGAGCTTGGTCAGTTTAGTGATGTACTCCTTTCGCCCCTCCCGATCGGTCGGAGGGGGTGCGTCACTGATTTCGCCGTTATCTTTCAGTTTTCTGAGTACATCGTTGAACCTGCGATATTCTTGTTCTGATTTATTGGGCATGCATAACTCCTATGCTGTGTGATAATGGGTTGTGAGGAGTAGATATGTCTGACAAAAAAGATGATTTTATTGAATCGGATCAAAGTGACGTAGTGGTCGACATGCCTACTGAGTCTCAACATCTTGATAATTTTAATGTCAATGAGTGGCTGAAGCCTGATGATAACGGTTTCCGAGCAACTCCTCAGCAAGAAAAGTTTCGCGAACTGTCTTACCGATTGGCGATGCGTAAGCGATTTTTTCGTGGAGAATGGTACAAGGCGACAAAAGCCAAGGAGTACCAAGGAGCACCAATCAGTGAGCGTACATGGGCTCGTTGGTGCAAAGAGGACGACCGGTTCCTCGCTTGGTTCTACGAAGAGTTCCCTGATACCGCTGAGCTTTCTGAACAAGAGTTTAAGATGATGGACACTCAGTATTGGACTGGCGTCCGTGACGCGATGACTGAGGGCGAAGAATGGGCATACCGTCAGTACGCCAAGACTCGCTTTGATTCGGCAGCAGCCAAACGCGATGCAGCCGACAGCGAATCACTGCTTGAGTTGCGCGCATACTTTGATGTTGGTGGCGGTGAGTCGTGGAAGGTCAAGCCGGGTGAGGCATAGTGAATGCCAACGACAAAAAGCTGATTGCTCAGTTAGCCAGTCATCCTGGTGAGTTCATTGGTCGTCTCAAGATCGTAGACGAAAAAGGACAAGAGCGATCGTTCAATACGCCATTCTCTGAGCAGGTGTTGGCGTTGGAAGATTTTTGTTCGGATGCTGAAACCGTCATCCATTACAAGCCTCGCCAGATCGGTGACACCACCGTAGCGACTGCCTACAACTTCAACTACTTGTATTGGGTTCAAGATCCAGCACGATGCTTGGTTGTTGCTGATTCGTATGACTCCACTGATGCCATCTTTGGTCGCGTACGTCACTACTACCGTTCACTGCCCGGAATGCTGAAGAAGCCCATTGAGCGATCAAACAAGCGTGAGTTGATCTTTAAAGACAGCATGGCCGGTTTCCGTTGCATGACGGCAGGCGGTAAGAGTGATGCTCGTGGTTGGACGTACCAGCGTTTGCATGCCGATGAGTTGGCGTTCTGGCCCAATGCAGAGGACGTATGGGCGTCTGTTACATCAACGCTGCACGAGGGCCCACACAAGAAGATTATTATTATTTCCACGGCTGACGGACCCGGCAATCTTTTCCATTCCAAAGTTTTGAGCGCGATTGAAGCAAGGCAGAAAGGAGACCCTTCCGTTCGC
>Ga0208919_1001274_pt1 | contig 14860 bp, 7 predicted proteins | sample 4_EtaG_FD_184076 | JGI IMG/M metagenome (GOLD analysis project Ga0208919, IMG submission 184076) | Marine viral communities from the Subarctic Pacific Ocean - 4_ETSP_OMZ_AT15127 metaG (SPAdes) (version 3) | ecosystem: Environmental > Aquatic > Marine > Oceanic | place: Pacific Ocean | collected...
CTGCCGACATGGATCTTGGAGAGGGTGATCAGTTTTGGTTTCTTAAGAAATTGATACCTGATATTAAATTTAGGGATGGTGATTCTGCTAGTGAGGTAACGCTTAGTATCAACGGACATGACTATCCTGCATCAGCACAGTCTGCACTTGCTTCTGCGACAATAACATCGTCAACTGAGCAAGCTCATATACGTGGTAGAGCTAGGCAGATATCTATGAAGGTACAAAGTACGGGTACGGGGTACGGGTGGCGTGTAGGTGACGTGAGGTTAGACGCTAGAACAGACGGTAAAAGATGACCATTAAACAGTATAGGGCACTAAATACAGCACCTCCTGAGTATCAACAACATGACGAAGGTATTTCTCGAAGAACTATAGAGCAAAACTTTGAAGATGTTAGTACGGATATGAATGCACAAAAACAATACATTGATAAGGATGCTTCTTTGGCATTACGTAAATACCAGTTCTTATTGCTAGGAGCTAGTAATGGCTGATAGCTTTAAAGTACTGGGGCAACTAGCTCCATCGGCTACAACAAACACGGACTTATACTCCGTGCCAGAAGATACACAAACTACTGTTAGCTCTATAGTAGTCTGTAATCAAACAGGTAGTGCCGTTACTTTTAGATTGGCTGTTCGCCCCATGGGAGCCGCTATAGAGCAGAAACAATATATATATTATGACAAGTCTGTAGCAGCGAATGATTCTGCATTTTTGATTATAGGTATGACCTTAAGTGATGATGATGTAGTTACGGTATACGCCAGTTCGGGCAGTATGTCGTTTAGCATCTTTGGTGTAGAGACGAGTTAATATGAATAGGTATCCAGATTATAGAGGTGGCGGAATCACTAGATTGCCCCATTATGGATTAGGTGGATTTTTTAAGGGGCTAGGTGGAGGTATATTCGACCTTCTTAAGGATGTGGGTCCACAGGCATTGAGCTATATGAATCCCTACATAGGTATACCAGCAGGTATTCTTAAGGACAAACTGGAAGGCAAAAGCTGGAAGCAGTCATTGGTGGGCGGAGCCAAGAATTTGATGTTTGATCAGGCACTAAAGGCAGGAATGGCCAAGGCGGCAGATAAAAAAGATGCTTTGGGTGGATGGCGTCCCGATGAGGGTGATTGGGGCTATTCAGAAGCAACTGGAGAAATTTTAGAAAAAGGTGTAAACCCTTATACTGGGGAAATGATGCCAGAAGTAGCATCATTAGGGTGGCGAGACTTTATTAACGACCCTTCAACCGCCTTGGATGTTTTTAGGGGTGGAGTAAAGGAATATATCGATCCTAAAAATCGTAACCTACTGACATTAATAGGTAGCTTAGATAATCAAACTCAAGCAGATATACTAAATCAATTTGGCAGAATGAATCCCGATATTATAATGCCGGCAACTGGAGGGGGTGAAGGCAGGACTGGTAGTGCTAGAGAAATATATCCTAGCACTGCACAATACTACGGGAACAGAGACAGGGCAGATGGCGGTATAATACCTGGCTATGGTGATGGTGGAAAACATACTGAATTGTTTACCCGTCCTTTGCCTTTGCCAGGTTTATCTGAATTAGAAGAGTTTGATCGATTACATTTTGAAAAAAAAGAAGAGTCTGACGAACTTGAAAAATTTTTAGGTAGACAGGGGTATGCAGATAGCTTAGTAGAAATGGTAAATGGTGGAATCCTTCCTGGTTATGAAAATGGCGGAGAGTATGATGAGCCTAACGGCAATGGCGACAGAACTCCTTCATACTATACTGCAGCAGAACGTGCTAGACAAAAAGCAGAGTATGAAGCACAACAACAAGCAAGACGAGACGCAGAGGCGGCAAAAGCAGAGGAAGCGAGAGCGAGGGCAGAGGCAGAAAAAGCACGCTTAGAAGCTCTTAGAACTTCTGCTCCAGCAACTATGTCAAATGGCCCCGAAGGCAACGGTGGAAACGGTGGCGGTGGTGGCGGGGGCAACGGTAACGGTAACGGTAACGAAAACACAAACGGAAATGGCAATGGAAATGGCAATGGTGGAGGCACTAGAAACAGACCTGAACCAGAAAAAGATCCATATGGACCGCCCCTTGGACCCAATCCTACACAAGCACAGATTGATGAACGACAAAGATTAATTGATGAAGAAATACGTAGACAGGCACAAGAGCCAGATCCGACAGAAGCAGATCCAGTAGGTGGAGACCCACCAGATCCTGATGCTAGTGGTGAACCTCCGGATCAATTTAAAGATGAAAAAGGAGAGAAGCCAGATCCTTATGAGTTCAAATTTACTGGACCGTCTGGGCATGGCAGATATATGGGAAGTGGGTATGAGTATCCTACCTTTAGAAAGCCCATTATGCCTGAGACTACTAGGCGAAAGCCTGGTGGTGAAGGGAGCTATACCCCTGATGCTGAAGGATATAGAGCAGGATTTATGCCAGAAACTGCACGTACAACTGGTGGAAGTATAGAGCATGGAGCCGATCCGTTTGCTCCTCTTGGCAGTCCAGAAGCAGGTTCACGATATGCAGATCTAGTTAATAGGCTGGAACAACCTATAGATAGAAGTGTTGTTGACCCTAAAACCAAGATTCCCGATCCAACCTTTCATCCTCCTTCCTTTGATCCTCGTTTCAGTGGTCCTTCCGACGCTCAGTTAATCGGTGAACCTATTCCACGAGAATCTGATAGAAAAATACTTGGGCCATCTGGATTAGATCGTAGCCTTCCTCCACCTCCACCAGGATTTAAAGGTGGTAGAGGCGGTGGTCCTAGCCCAGATGACGAGGAACCATTGATAAATTTAGAGCCAAGTCGTCCTGTAGCGGGACGTGGAGGCCCTGATCCACATACTTCACCACCTGGATACCAAGAAGGTGGTATGACAGGAACGATGCCTCCAGAGTTAATGGAAATTGTTAGAGAAGCATTAATGAATCCATCTATGGAATCTAATGAGATTTTACAAATCTTAGCACAACAGTATCCACAGGAAATGGCGGCGATGATACAACAAGTTAGGGGTACACAGCAAATGAATACTGGTGGTATCGTAACTAAAGGATATATACCAGAGTTTGCAGATGGCGGCATGGAAAGTAGCGGTGCTGTAGACGATAGGGTTGCTGTAAGTAAGGACGATTTAGTAGAAGAAGATTTTCAGGATAGGCTAGAAAATGGTGGGCCAGTTGATGTCGTAGCGGCATTAGCTCCTAATGAATTTATTATAACTGCGAATCAGACTCTAAAGTCTGATCCCGAAGATATGGTACAAGCAGCAGAAGCAATTCCTCCAGACACACCACCAGGTGAAGAAGTTTGGAATAGCTTTACAGATAATTTAGATAGAGTGATATAAAAGAATTAAACCTGTGAGAAAATTATGCGTGGTATAATGGGGTTACAATATGGTCGTTCATTAGATCCAGTCCAATCTGATTCAGCTAGAGCAGTATGGCGGGCTAGGGACAAAGCAAGCCGTCCTGGTGCTATTACTCGTAACTTGCTAGAGAGTGCAGGGCATGAATTTCCAGAGCTAACTGATAGAGAAAAGTGGGAACGAGAAATGAGATGGTTTGAGTATCTTGAAGGACAGCGTGGTGAAGGCCCTGTGCCTGTGTTAGACGATAAACCTTGGTGGATAGACTTGGCTAACTATTTAAGGGGTAGAGCATCTGGTGGTATTATTCCTGGGTATGAGGATGGTGGTCCGACTCCCTCATCAGTACAGACTTATGACTATGGTGTGCCTGTACAGACCGAACAGCAATGGGCAGATCTTACAGATCGTGTAGTGGATGAAGGATCTCGTGAGTATACTCCTTACGGAGGGCAAAGACTTGCAGGATTTACCCCACAGGAAATTGCAGCACAGCAAGCGACACAAGCCTATTCTACTGGTGAGGGTCCACAGGGCACCATTGACGCACAAACAAGCCTACAGACTGCAGGGCAACAACAGTCAGCAGCAGGTAGCTTAGATCCGTATATGAGTCAGTATACACAGAATGTAACAGACCCTCAGTTGCGACAGTTGGCTCAGTTTAATCAACAGCAGATGCAGAACTTAGGATCACAGGCTGCAGGATCAGGAGCGTTTGGAGGCTATCGCCAAGGCGTGATGCAACAGCAACAAGCCATGGATACCTCACAGCAAGCGGCGGACATCATTGGTACTGGACAGCAAAAGGCGTTTGAGTCTGCACAGCAAGCCCTACAAGCCGACAGACAGGCCGCACTAGGGGCAGGACAAGCACAGGCTAATCTTGGGGGACAACAGCAAGCACAGCAAAGGCAAAGGACGGGTGACTTGGGTATGGTTGGACAACAGCGTCGTGACCTACAACAGAAGTCCTTAGATGTTGGATATCAGGATTTCCAGAATCGCCTAGATCAGGAACGGAAAAATATAGACTGGCAAACTCAAGCTATGAGTAAGATGCCTTATAAGGGAGGAGTGACTCAGACAAGCTATGGACAACAGCCGACTGATTGGGCTAAAACTGTGGCTGATACTACTGGTCAAAACACAACAGAAAATATACCAGGCCAGAGACATGGGGGTATAGTGGGTCCGATGTATAGTCAATTCCTTAGAGGGATGAGGAGATAATCATGGCACTTAGTCTACATCAACAAAGCGAATTATTAAGCGGTGTAACTAATGAGTACTTGCAAAAGCTCCTGCAAAATCCTGAGATGATGAAGGAATTGGAATTAATGGAGGCACCTGTTTTAATTGAGGTTGCCTCAAGAAATCCTGATACAAAACCACAGGTTAATACTAATACTATTAGAGACCAGAAGTTGGAGGGTATGCAGGGAGGTATGCAACAGCCGGTCATGCCAGAAGGTGTGGGCGAAATGCCGGCAGGTATAGATCAGTTTGCCCAGGGCGGTATGATTCCAGGCTATCATTCTGGTGGTAATATTGCTCCCCATCCACATGGACCAGCAGTTGGTCATCTAATGACTGACGATGTCGCATCCCTGGAAGATAGAACAGCAGAAGCATTAGAAAACTTGACACTACCTTCTGTTATGGAAGCATACGCCCGTGGGCTTGGTAATCTGATGCCATCACCGTTGGATTATCACGCAGAGAATTTAGATGAAGAAGGAAATTTTATAAGCCCAGAAGGTAGCTTGTATAGAAGATTGTTTGAGCCAGAAGCTAGTGAGGTGAGAGCCTTGTTTGAGAATGATGCTGACGAATCAGTTGAGGTAGAACGGGATTGGCTGGGACATATTATTGAGCAGGAATCCTCACCACAATCTGAAACAGAAATGAGTGATGATGAAGTTTGGAGTCAGTATGCAGCACAATTACCAGGACAATTTATGGAAAGATATGGCAGACAAAATAATATTAATAGATCTGAAGATCCTTCTGGCAACTATATGGATAGATTTGAAAATGCAATAATTGATTTAATGACACCGAGTGAAGGTGCAGGGAGTGCAACGGGTCTTTTAAGTTTAATTGCCGGTGAAGAAAAAAGACGACAAGAGGAAACTCCCGAAGAAATGGACAGAAGATTGGCACGTGAAGAAATCTTTGGAAGACAGGAAAAGGAGTTAGGACTCTTAAGAGGAAGTCATGCTCAAGAGATAGAAGATATGAAAACACAAGCATTCATAAACAATCTACTGCTGAAAGATGATTACGGTGACTCTATATCAGCTATATGGAAACGCAAGGGAGAACAGCAAGGAGAAATAGCAGACCTGCAGGGACTAATTGATACAGGTAGGTTAACCTCGTTTGATGAGGCTGCAAATCGTAGTAGGCAGTCATTGTTTGAGTTAGAGGCTGGACTCAAACAGGCAATGATAACTGCTGACCGAGCCGATCAGATAAAGGCGGCGGAACTTTTACAGCGTGCAGAAGAAGTTCGAGCCACTATTGAAGCAGGAAAACGGGTAACTCCGGCTTCCTTGGCTTCTATCATAGGTGATTTAAGAATACTTTCGACAGGTTTAGCTGGCGAAAATAAAAGGATTGTTGTAGATGAATTAGGTAAGATGGTTGATATGGTTGATGAAGTCTTTAATACAACTATGCTTGATGCTTCAGTGGCTGACGAGTCTGGATATTAAATTATGTCTAATGGCATTTTTGGATTACAGAAGCCTGGACAACAACGTATGCGTACCCTTTATCTTAGCGATGGGACTACACAGGAAATACCTGAAGCAGATTATAACAATATTGTAAGTGGTAGCACGCCCGATTCCTTAGATTTAAGACAATTAATTAATACGCAGCAACCACAGGATATCGATTGGCTTAAAACACTACAGCCTTTCCAGCGAAGTGGTGGTTTACCAGGATATATCTTAGAACAGCACAATCCATTAGATACTGTAGAGCGTGTTGGAGCCTCGTACAATCCTCTGGACTTTCTGAAGGCACTCAAAGAAGACCCAGGCTATGCCAAGGATGTGGCAAAAGCTCCTGTTAGGGAATTATTGACTACACCTTTACGTAGTCTTAAGGGTTTTCTGAATTGGGTTACACCAGATAAGGATACGCAGCTTGAAGACAAATTAAAAGATATTATTGATAGAGGAATACTTCCTGGTTTAGAGGCCGATCCACGGTACCAAGGAAGAACGGGTACTGCTATTTCTGGTGCCCTGGGACAGCTTGGTGCTTTTGCTGGTATAGCTGGTTTAACCGCATTAGCTCTGCCAGGTGCTGTTGTTTCTCTTCCAGTCTTAGGAACTGTAGGTTTGGCTAGTTTGGCGATGGGTGCAGGGATGGGCTTTGAAACCCAGGCAGATAGATTCCACGAATATGAGCGTAGATCGGGCAGGGATCTTCCTTGGATGTCTGAACTGTCTGCTATTACTGCTGGTGGAGCTATTGGCCTCACTGAAGTTATGCCACTTAAGATTGGTAGATATGGGTTTAATCGAAAATTTTGGCCTGTCCAAAGGGTATTACCTGGACGACTTGCTCCAATAGGATCTGCTTTAAGAGGTGGGCTGGCAGAAGGAACACAGGAAGCAACCGCAGGGGTAGCACAAACATTGGTTGCAAAAGCCTATGATCCTCAAGCGTTTGAGAACTGGGCTAAAGAAGCTGAACAAGAGTTTGTAGTGGGTGGTGCAGCAGGTGCTATAGCTTCGTTGGTGCGAGCTATGTTGCCTGGTAAACATGGTTCAGGCGGTGATAGAAATAGTGATGCTTCAGCAGAAGTAGAGCTTAGACGATTTGAAAGGGATCACGGTTATGGTCTTTCAAATGCAGAAGAGTATGTGCAAAATGTTGGACAAAGACTACGTGAGGAAGGAGTGTCAGAAGAAGTAATTGCAGTCTGGGAAAACATAGAAGAAAATATGGAAAGACCCATAAATAAAAATTTAATGCTGGGTTTACAAAGTTCCTACACAGACTTTAAAATTCTTGAAAGAGAGTACAATAGATTTCAAGAATATTACAAAACCTTAGAGCAATCTGTAATAGCTGATCCGTCTATAGAAGGCAAAGAACAAGACCAGGTTATAGCTTTGATTCGTGAAGAAGCATCTAAGCGAATGCAAGGTATCGAGGAAGTACTTGGTAATGCACAAAGACATAATTATGACAATGGGGGACTTACAGCGTCTGAGCAATACCAGGATAAAAAGGAATCTCGCATAAAAGAGATCGACAGTGCACGATCACTCAATGCCATAGAGGTAGATGCACTAGAAGAAGTTAGTAATTCTGAGTGGGTGTATGCAATGGGAGGTGAGGGTGGCCTTGAGGGTGCTTTTGCTAGGGAAGAAATACTTGGTATTCATGGAGGCAGAGGCTCACAGGGTGTAGACACCAGCTTAGATGAAGAAAGAATAGAGTTTATAGATGAACAAGTTTCTATTCCCGTAAAGATAGACAAAACTAAAGCTGCGAGCGACAATGCGAGCTTTAGTCCTTCTCAAATTGCTAGGGCGTTAGCGTTAAATATTGGTGTCTTTAGACCTGAAATGAAAATGACTGACGCTACTAAAGAGTTAGAGGTAGTTGCTCAAAGCAGGGAAGGCTTGCAAAAAAGACATGAGACACTCTATACACAAAATCCTGTTGGAGGCTCTGATGCAGAAGCAACACTTTCCAATATGGAAAATATTTTTCTTGGTGACAATCAGCTTCAGGAAGAAGGAGAAGCTTTAGATAACACAGATAAAAGACTTCATATAAACTTTTTGAATAACCAGCTTAAGAATGCATCAGATATACTTTTGAATGATGAGAAGTTACAGCAAAAAGTTGCAAAAGAACTTGGATTCGCAACCCCAGAACAACTTAGTTTCTGGCTATCTGGTATGACGAATAGCTTGGCACAGCATGATATAGATGCCTCTAATACTATAGATCAAATAAATCGTTTACTTGAAAAAACTGAGTTGGTGCGAAAGTATTCAGTTGACCATGATCAAGAGATAGATGGTGGATTTGCGAATGTGAAAGTAAGCAAGATAGAGAAAGATATTCTTACTCGGTTGATGCGAGATGAAAAGATTGCACGAGAAGAAGATATTAGGCCAGACCAAATGCGTCAGATAGAAAGACAAGCATCTCAGCAAGAGGCCCAGTTACAGGGTAGTTTATCAAATAAAATATTTTCTAGTAATATCCCTGCACAGGATGCCAAGCGTATTGTTGACTTATTGGTTGTAAGCAAGCCAAAGAGAAATACGGTGTTTAGTGAGGTGCTGGCAGATAGAATAGATGCAGACGTTGACCTTGAGGAACGTAACCGCCTTGCGACCCCCCCAATCTTAGCGACCCTTAACGAGGAAACTCGTGAGTTGGTGGACGGTGTTAGAAAAAAAATTGCCAAGAACCCTAAGAATGCTGTTACAGATAAAGATATAATAAATCTTCTTCGCTCAAAAAATTATTTCTTACGAGGAGACGGAAGCCTTAAGGATCTTGAGGGAGACATTAGAGAGGTGGCCTATGCTGGTGGTACGGGAGTAAACAGCTTGCCGTTTCGTAGGCTGTTGCGTGATCTCGCAGCAGTAGATCAGTGGAGCAAGGCAACCCCTGCTCAGAAGGCACTAATCTATTTCAGTCTGGCACGTATTCCAAAGGTACGTGTTAGGAAAGAAAACTATCTTATGGATATGTATGAAGATCCAGCACTGGATGCACACGTTGATGAAATAGTTAGTCAAATGGCAGCATTAAATAGGGACGTTAAACTGGCAGATAGAGAGGCACCTATTGCTTTTGAGGTGCCTCTTCCTAGGCCCGACAAAGACATATCTCAATTATCTGATGAGGTAGAGTTAGCCTTGGGCAGTGAGACGTTTGATAAAGGTGTGTTTGGTGAAGCTATTGCAAGGGTGCTGGAATCAAAGATTCTTGTAGCAGATGAAAATATGGTAAGGCTTGATACTGAAACAGGCACCGAAATAACTGCAGATGCTTACTGGGCCTCTGAGTCTAAGCCTGAAATGATAAAAGATATTTTGAGAGACAAGGAAAACTCTCAAAAAGTTAGGATAATGACGGATGAGTATAACGAAAAAAGAGAGAAGAGGAATAAAAATCTTAAGCCGGTAACTACGAGGCAGTTCCTAGATATGCTGGCACCGTATCTTGCCGAGAGTTTCGGTATGCGACAACTAGATAACTTGGGTCTTTTGAGTCACGGCACTCGTTCCATTTTAAGAAGGCAACCTGTCGCAGAGTTAATGTCTGAGTCTGCAACAGCTAGAGAAGTGTACAAGGATCTTATCTTAAAGGGTGCCATTCCTTCTACAATGAATCCTGGTTCGCAACAGTTGAGACAGGCAGTCATAGAAGTTACTGGTAAGAAATTACGGGAGATAAAAAATTATATAAAGGATGTAGTTAACTCCTTGGATTTTCAGGAGGATGTAAAGATACGGATTGTTGCTGACGCAGATAGTGAGTTTTCAATACTAAGCGATGTGCTTATAGCAGGTAGGGATATGGGTGATGCAGCAGTTGCGTTAAGAGAGGTCGGCCCTATTACCGAAATTATTTATAATGTCTCGTCGCTAGATCCTCGTATTGATATCAAGACGTTAGGTCCAGAGATCATGCGGAATATTGCTAGACCTCAAATCTTTGATGCGATACAGAGAACAGTCTTTAATGAAACAGAATTACAACAGGCAGGTAAGCTTGTTGCTAATACTACTGTACCTGATTTTATAAATGCAGAGGCTGCTAGTAGGGGCCTTACTTGGTTAGAAGCAAAGATGATTGAAATGACTAACAAGGATGGTGTGGCCCCAAATTTAGAGGACGCACTTATGCACGCTGTATCAGACTATTTTGCTGAGATGATTTCCAACAAGGACTTTGCTCCAGTACAGAAAAAAATTATGTCTAATGCAATGGACAAGATCTATACTAATACTGAGGGCTTGTTTGGAGGCATAGCCAGGGCTGTACAGAAGGCAGAGATTGGTAGTATTTGGCAGATCTATACGAATATGTCAACAGGCCAGCTTGCTCAAAGAGCTAGGGCTGAACGAGGCTTGTTGTCTGACGAAAAAGAATTGATACCTGGTCTTCCTGTTGGGGCAGTACGGCTGATGAGATATGCCAACAATGCTGAAGTGGAGGAGTATCGGACTGCTATAGCTTTAAGGGATAGCACTACGAATGAGGCAGACCGAAAGATGGAACAGGCGAAGGTCGATGCTATTTCTAAGAGAATACTTTCTCGCAGAAATATGATTCAGCAAAGTGTGCCTCTTCCTCCAGATGAGATTAAAAGACTCAGTGACAAAGCAGAGCATTATAGAATGTTATCAGAAGGGAATAGAACAGTAATTCCTTTAGTAGGTAAACAGCTTGAACTGGACTTAGGTCCAATAAATGTTTGGTATGGTAGTGGTGAAAATGCATCTCTAAGCAACTTGGCATCAAGGCCCTTTGAAATAGACGGAAGAAAATATGTAAGTGTTGAACACGCCTATCAAACATTAAAGTCAGGCTCCTTTGATGCGGATACATATAATAAGAATTGGAAGGAAGGAGTTAAGATAAGAGGTAAAAGGGTAGATCCTGCAAACAGTATACCATTAATGAAACGATTAGTTTTGGAGTCGTTCAGACAAAATCCTGAGACGCAACAAGCATTAATAGATACAGGTGAATCTACGATTACGCACAATCAGGATAAGGGTATTTGGGGCACGGAATTTCCTGCAATCCTAACAGAGGTTAGAAGCGAATTGGCGGAAGAATTGGGACGCTCACCTGATGATCAGGCTGAAATTCTAAGCCATACCTTAGACATCTTAGAAGGCAGGGCAGAGCCTTATGTTATGCCTTCTGAGTATACAAGGTTCTTTGCAAGACAGACTATATTCGATGAACAAACTATAAAACTAGCTGACGCACAGAATATCGAAGGGCAGGAACCATTCGATAAGGTTCTTGAGGTTATTGGGGAGTCTATGGGTAGGGGTGATAGCCCTGCAGATGCTGTGAGAATTTTCCGAAAAGATATTGAGAAACAATTAGAACCTAAGTTTAATAAAAAAATAATACAGGCTATGTTTAATGCGAACGAGCCTATCGCCCGCTTAAATAAAGAGGTTGCCGAAGCCTTGGATATGACAGCGATTCCTGCTTTGTCTGATACGCTGTGGGCAAAAAGTGTAGCTGATAATATTGGTAATTATGTTAAGTCTTTGATGAATGATGGTCCTGTAACCTTTACAGGAGAAACTGCAGAGAGGGGGATGTTTAGGGTTATACCTGTCCGAAGTGATTTGCTAAAGAAAAAATATGGCATGGACAGGATTCCTGGTCTGAATGCAATATTCGCAATTATAGATGGTGCCCCGAAAGATCAGATGGTAGCCACTCTTTACGGGTTGGGCAAATCATTGCAATGGCAAAAGAGGCGACATGACTATTGGCTAAAGAGAGAGGCTGTTACGCCTGAACAGAAAATACAAAAGGAAAGGGATATAAGTCGTTATAGATCAGACAAAAGAAACATAAATAAAATAACAAAAAAAGTTGACCCCGACGCAGTTTATAAAGAAGGCGATACGATTCCTCCAAAGAAAAAAGTAGGAGACAGGCTGAGTGCTAATGATTACGAAGCAAAGCTAGACGCCCTTATATTACACACGGAAAAAATTAATAGTCCAGTTGTAAAGTTTTGGGATGTTCTTAATGAGTTTACAAATCACAGTTTAAAGACAGCTTATAATGCTGAACTGATCACGAAGCAAAGGTATGATATATTGACAGAGATGCCCTATATCCCAAGGTATATCGCTCCTGAATTTTTAGAAGATGGACAGATGGATGTCACCAGGGTAATTAGTGATGATCTGCTTTCTAGGAGTCGAAAGGCCAGTGAGTCACCTATACATGATGACTTGTTCGCAAATAATGCAATGAATGCAATGGCTGTATTGCGTGATTCAGCAAATAATATTTGGGTAAATCGGGCTGTACGTGATGAAGAAACACTGGGAAGGGCTAGGGATGTAACGGGCAAGGTTTCAAGAAGCACGGCTATAGCAAATCCAGATAGATATATACGTGTGAAACAGCAGGGTATTGAAAAAATCTATGAGGTGGATGACAAAGCTGTGGTAAGGGCCGCCATGCAGATAGGGTTCAGCCCAGAAAGACTGTGGAATGTAATAGCTGGTCAAGGGCCAGAGCCTGTTAAGGATAGTTGGTACTGGAAGATGTTAAGGTTTCCTTCGGATGCAGTACGGCAACTGGTGACTAGATCCATAGGGTTTATAGAACGAAACCTACAGAGAGATGGTATGCTAGGTATGTTCTTTCATGGGTTTAGTGACGGGGGCGTCAACTTTTTCATGGAACTTTTGAATAACGTCGCTGATCCAACTTTGATCACGAGTGGGGCGTTAATTGATAAGGACAAAGCAAGCGATACGGTCATGTTCGTGAGAAACCATGGGGGAGATTTTGGCTTTGATTATACAGAAGCAAAAAGTACTAGAGACCCACTAGCTGATAGTTTTGAAGGAAGTTTGATGAAAGAAATGGCCGAATCGAAGAAGCCTTTATCTCTAGCTAGTAAGGCGTTAAAGGCATCCATAGATTATATGAGTCCCGATAGGTGGGGACTCAAAGAAGTAGTTAATCCATTGCAGTGGGTGCCTTTAGCATGGCACATGATGGGGACTATATCGTCCCATGTAGAGCTTTCTGGTAGAAAGGCAGTCTTCCAGATGCAACTGGCTAAGACGGGGAATAGGGAAACTGCCCAGCGTTCTGCAATAGAACAAATAAATTATGGTACAGCAGGGGGTAGCCCTCTTGTTAGGTTGTGGGCGGCCGTAGCTCCATTTATTAATGGAGCTTTACAGGGAGCAAGTGTTTCCTGGAGAACTGTCTTTAGGGGTGATACAACAAATGTCCCAACGACGGGACACTATGGGTATACTCGTACAGAGTGGGACGCTCTTCCTTTTTGGAAGCGGGATCGTGCTAAGATTTGGGCTAGGATGATGGTCCATGGAACTGTGGCATCGTTGCTTTACTTACTGAACGATGATGATGAGGAGTTCAGTCGTCTATCTCCAATACAGCGTTCACAGTATATGCTGATTCCTATAGGTGATGGCACCTATATGAGATACCCTATGCCCCATGAACTAGGGATAGTAACTACAGTTATTCCCCAACAAATAACACAAGCAGTCTTGGATGAAGGTCATGGCTGGAAGGATGCTACCAGAGAATCTTTTGATGCGATAAGAAAGGGTTTCAGGTATCCTTTACTACCTCAAGTTTTGTCGCCTGTTTATGATATGTTAAGAAATGAAGACAGATATAGAGAGCAACCTATCGTAGATTACTATAGTGACCAACTTCAACCAATACTTCAGCAGGGTCCAGGCACTGATCCAATGGCAAGAGGGATGGCAGGGATCGCTAACCAGATTCCATTTTTACGTGAGACTCCATTGTCTAGTCCTGATAAAGTCGCATACGCTATCTCAGCATCCATAGGACCAATAGGTATGTTTCTTAAAGAAACAGCAGAGAAGTTAGCTATGGAACAGCATGGCATATCCACGATAGGCACCAAGTACGACAAGGATGATTGGCAAGACAACTGGGGTCAAAATATGTGGATGAGCGATAAGGGCATAGGAGGCGATCAGGAAAGTGTTTATGGATGGCTAGAAAAAGTAGGTCAGATTGCTAGGAATCATAATGCGATGGTAGAATCCAGGCAGTTTACAGAAGAACAGGCACGGGAGTACTACGATAAGCATGAACTAGAAATAGATGCGTATTCTGGATTACAGGATATTGCACAACGGTTGCTTGAACTGAGGACTGAGGAACAATCTATGCGAAACTTGGATATTTTAGGAGAGTACGAGGGAGTAGAAGGCCAGAAGAAGCGGGCGGAAGGAAAAGAAGACTTGCGACAGGAACGCATAAGATGGTTCAATGAGGCAAATAAGATAATCAAAGAACTTACAGAAGAAACGGGTGGTCGAGGGCCATCGTTTCTCCCTTAAGCAAGGAATACAACGTATGGATATATTTAAACAGCTACTATCAGACGAGAAGGGAAAGCTCAGTGCGGCACGGACACTACTAGTGTGCTGTCTGATCTTCTCAGGTGTGATAATTGTATTTGATTCTGCATTGTGGGGTGACGTTCCGAATGCGGCCTATGCCTTGCTTGGTACAGTGTTCACTGGTTTACTTACATGGACGGCTGGGCCTCGAATAGCACAATATGTAGGGCCGCAAATATCGGGTGTTGCAAAGGGTATAGGCTCTGCTGTGAGACAGCCTAAGAGACCCAAGTTTAGGGATGACAATCCAAAGTTTAGGGAAGATGACGAAATCTGATTGGATA
>Ga0208919_1001275_pt1 | contig 14860 bp, 15 predicted proteins | sample 4_EtaG_FD_184076 | JGI IMG/M metagenome (GOLD analysis project Ga0208919, IMG submission 184076) | Marine viral communities from the Subarctic Pacific Ocean - 4_ETSP_OMZ_AT15127 metaG (SPAdes) (version 3) | ecosystem: Environmental > Aquatic > Marine > Oceanic | place: Pacific Ocean | collected...
AGTATGGCTTCCCTGTAGAGAACGATGTGATGAAGCCTGATCATACTTCTGTCTTCTCATTCCCAATGAAGGTAGCAAAAGGTGCAGTCTTTCGCACAGACAAGACAGCCATTGAACAACTAGAACTGTGGTTGATATATCAGAAGAACTGGTGTGAGCATAAACCATCTGTCACTATCTCAGTCAAAGAACATGAGTGGATTGATGTAGGTGCATGGGTATACAAACACTTTGAGTATATGAGTGGTGTATCTTTTCTACCCTTTAGCGAACACACTTATCAACAGGCACCTTATCAAGACTGTGATGAAAAAGAATACAAGGAACTTGTTAACAAGATGCCAAAGGATATTGATTGGAACAAGCTCTCTGATTGGGAAAGTATTGACATGACTACTGCCTCACAAGAGTTGGCGTGTGTTGCTGGAGCTTGCGAGATATGAGTGTACATATGTCTTTACTGGAACACCTAAGAAAAGGAAGGTATGCCAAAGAAAAATCCCCTTGTATATCAGACTGTACTCTTGTTAATAAAAGTACATACATGATATGCAGGGGATGCGGCAGAACTCAAGAAGAAATAGCAGGGTGGGGAATGCTTACTAAAATAGAAGTAGATAAAATATTAGACAGATTGAAAAAAACACTTGACAAACCACTAGAAAGTGTTATATAATACCAAACTTAATTATGTCTAGGTAAATATCATGGATACTTTAGAGAGTAAACTTACCCATATGAATTTTATTTTAAAAGAAATAGGAATGTTAAAAAGAAAAGTTAGAGATCATGGTACAGGTCATATACGTACAACTATAAATACCCTTGAAGATAGAGTCAATGAAATTCAAAGTGATATGTTAAAGGAAGAAGGAAAGAAATAGTTATGGAACTTACTGCTGAGATAGCTAGAGAATTATTAACTTATAATCCTGATACTGGTAAACTCTTCTGGAAAGAAAGACCAGTAAAATATTTTAAGAACCCTAACTATACAAAGAGTTGGAATGCTAAATGGGCTGGTAAAGAAGCACTTACAGCCATTACTCGTAGAAAGTCTGGACAGATAGCTAGATTAGATGGTCGGATATTAAACAAAAAGTATTCTACACATCGTATAACATGGTTAATATATTATGGTGAGTGGCCTAAAAATCAAATAGACCATATCAATCAAGACCCTACAGACAATAGAATAAAAAATCTTAGAGATGTAACTCACGCTGAAAATAATAGAAATAGAACACTACAAAACAATAGTACAACTGGTTATTCAGGGGTGAGTTTTTATAAACGGTATAGAAAATATCGTGCAGAAATATGTATTAATAAGATTAAAAAACATTTAGGATATTATGATACTGTTGAAGAAGCAGTAGCAGCTAGAGCAGTAGCAAATATTAATTACAATTTTCATCCTAATCATGGGAATAGTAAAGGAATATAAATGAGAAAGTCACCCAACACAGTTTACATAGGCTATGATCCTAAAGAACATACAGCCTATGAAGTTTTAAAGTTTACGATTGAGAGAATAGCCGTAGAGAATGTGCGAGTTGTCCCTATTAAGCGTGATGTTGTAAGGCGCATGGGGATGTACACTAGAACATATGAGAATGTTCGTGGTCAGGACATTGATACGATTGATGGCAAGCCTTTCTCCAGTGAGTTTAGTTTCACTAGGTTCTTAGTACCAGCCATGAATATGTACGAAGGCTGGGCATTATACATGGACTGTGATATGTATCTACGTACTGATATCAATGAATTGTTTGAAGAGTACAATACAGATTACTATCCTCTCTATTGTGTCAAGCATCAGTATGAACCCGGTGATGGTTTTAAAATGGATGGGAGAGTGCAGCAGAACTATCGTAGAAAGAACTGGTCTAGCCTCATGTTGTTCAACTGCAGTCATGAGCTTAACAAGAAGCTTACTCCTGAAGTAGTTAATACTATGCCGGGTGGTTGGCTACATGGCTTTGAGTGGTTGCCTGATAAAGAATCTGATATAGGCACAATCCATGAAGAATGGAACTGGCTGGACAATCATTCACCAGAAGACATGAGAGCCAAGAACGTACACTTTACAACAGGTGGTCCTTGGTTTAAGAATTGGACTTGCAGTAGAGCTACCGATGGTAAGTATGCTGCGGAATGGAATGGAGATTACACCTACTTAGTAGGCACTGGTAAACTAGAACCACTGGATATTGTTTAATGAAGTATAAGTTTGTTACATGTTTTAATGAGGAGTACCTACAGAAGATGACATCTCAGTTGCTTACTCTGATGAGTACAACTTGGGAACCGTCTATAGAAATACATTGTTATTACTATGATATAGATATTAAAAACTATTCTCTTCCTAAAGCCAAGCATCTTTTCTACCATAACCTAGAAGAGATAGAAGACTTTAATGATTGTATTGCAGCCAACAAAGTTCATGATGGTACTGAGGGTGGTAGTGTTGTATACAATCGCTCTATAGATGCAATGACATTTATTCCTAAAGTAATATCATTGACTGAAGCAGCCTTTAACAACGAAGACTGTTGGTTGTTTTGGCTTGATGCTGATGCTATGTCCAAGAAGAATATTCAAGTAGATGATCTTGATAAGCTTATGCCAATCAACGGTGATAAGTGTGATGTAGTTTGCCTCATAGATAAAGAAGGTGATCCTGATTATTTTCTACAGGGATTTAATCTAGCACGTCAAACACCTGTGGATATGTTGGGTGATCTACGTGGCTCCTATATCTCTGGAGAGTTTCTAAACTATCGTGAATGGTATGATGGTTTTATCATGAGTAGGTTAATGACTATCTATACTGCTCATGGTATGAGGGTTCATGAAGTAAGCACTGAAGATTCAATAGCTCAAGATTTATTTATACATCTTAAAGGCAGTACTAACATTGCCCTACGTGATAGCAGTGGCAATCGTATGTTTAAACTATCTGATGAAGAGACATCACCAGACATACTGCCCAACAGGTATAAGCAGCTTGCTGATATAGTACGCCTATATAAGCCTAGTACTATCTTAGAGACAGGTACATGGAATGCTGGACGTGCTATTGAAATGTCTCTCGCAGCTTTTGAAAAGCACGACACAGTTCATTACATTGGATACGATCTATTTGAAGATGCAACTATAGAGACAGATGAAGAAGAGTTCAATGTAAAACCACACAATACTTTAGCAGCCGTTGATAAGAGACTGACAGAGTTTAGTGAGGTGATGAAGGGTTCTGATAAGAAGTTTACATTTGAATTACACAAAGGTAATGTACGTGATACTTTAAATAAACTTTACCCTGATGTTGATCTTGCTATGATAGGTAGTGGCAACAGCGTTAAGACTGTTGAGCATGAGTATGACATGTTAAAAAGTGTACCTGTCGTAGTGATGGATCATTTCTTTACAGAGGATGATGATGGAAATATTCCACCAGAAGAATACCACGGTGTTAAAACCATCTTTGATAAGATACCCACGAAGAAGGTTGATGCTCAAGAAACTACTGAGGATGGTTGGACTGTGTTCGATGAGTCCACTACTGCTAGAAAATATATTCTACCTTCTGGTGATAGTGTTGTTGGCGGTGGGCATACTCACTTATGTTTAGTTCTATCAGATGAAGAGCTTGTTGATTGTCCTGATGAATTAAAACGAGTACCTGTTGTTGTGCATCCAAGGGATTGTGTGCCTAAAGATTATATTAAAAATAATATTAAAGCAAACATGAAGCTACTGGCTGATAATAAATTTATAATTAAACATCCTCCCCATAGAGGTAAAGCTATCCTAGTTTCTGCTGGTCCTTATATTAATTTTAAGAAGTTAAAACAATTTATTAAAAAGAATAAGGATGCCAAGGTAGTCTGTGTTAAACACTCTTATCCTACTCTACTGGAGAATGGTATTGATCCTTGGGCATGTGTTATTCTTGATCCACGTCCTATCACTGGTGTCTCTACACATGGTATAGTACGTAAGGAACTCTTTAAAAAACTAAATCCTGATACTAAATTTATGCTTGCATCCATGACTGATCCTAGTGTTACTGAGCATCTCTTAGAGAATGACTGTGATGTATGGGGGTGGCATGCCTTTACAGACTCTCTAAGGGATGACTCAGAGCAAGGTAAAGAGATTAAGAACCAACAGGTTAAGATCACTGAAGAGTTAGGTCTACCCAAGGGTGCTACTCTCATTACTGGTGGTACATGTGCTGCCATGAGAAGCATTGGTATGCTACATACAATGGGCTTCAGGGATGTACATCTCTTTGGTTTTGATTGCTGTATGGATGAGCCTACCAAGGAACAGATGACTGAGACAACAGGAGACTTAGAAGGTGGTGAAACACCTAGACCTAAGTACTTTCAAGTAACAGTAGACAACAACACATACTGGACTACAGGTGAGCTTCTGGCTATGGCTCAAGACTGTGAGAAGATATTCTCTGATGAAGGTCTTCAAGGTGTCTTGACATTTCATGGAGAAGATACTATGGTGTCTGATCTATGGCGTATCAAAGAAGAGAAAGATAAACGTCCACAATTTGAGGGTTATTATGATTGATTCCAACGCATTTTTCAGTAGGTATTCTCCATCAGCTAGGTATACTGAGCTTGTTGAAGAGTATAAAGATATGCACAAGTCAGCAAAGGGTATGTTCAATGGACGTAGCCTTGTAAAGTATGTTGATATTATTAAAAATTATTTAGAAAAGAACGAATGCAAAACACTTATTGATTATGGCTGTGGTAAAGGGCTTCTCTATACAGATGATTATGAACTGGTAACTGAGAAGAAACCTTTATATAAAAATCTTGATAAGCCTCTGCCTGAGTATTGGAACCTCACTAAACATGCTCTGTTTGATCCAGCACATGAAGAACATAGTGAACTACCAATGGGATTATATGATGCAGTAATATGTACTGATGTACTAGAACATGTACCAACATCTGATCTTGGGTGGGTAATAGGAGAGATATTTGGCTTTGCACAGAAGATGATCTTTCTCAACATAGCCTGTATGCCAGCCCTGAAGAAGCTAAAGGATGGCAGCAACGTACACATCTCATTACACAGTCCCTATGATTGGCTTCAATTCATTGCTGAAATTGTAGATAAGAGAACTAAAATTAAACATGATTTAAATGTATATGTTTTCTTTGATGTGTTTGATGAAAATAAAAAACTAATAACAGAGGGATATAAAATTCATAAGCGTGTAAACATTATACCCCTGACTCAGAAAGATGAAAATGGTACAGCTTTAATGGGAGAAGACTAATGGTATTAGGAATAGCAGATTCAATAATAGGAGTAGCAGGTAAGGTACTTGATAAGTTTGTAGCAGACAAAGACCTGAAAGCTAAGTTAGACTTTGAGCTACGTAAAGCATACTCAGATGCCAACCTTGCTCAGATAGATGTTAATAAAGAACAAGCCAAACACCCTAGCCTGTTTGTTGCAGGAGCTAGGCCCAGCATCATGTGGATATGTGCCTTTGGTTTGGGGTGGCAGTTCGTATTTCTACCTATAGCTGCATGGTATATAGCTGTGACAGGTCAGCCCATACCACTGCCAGAGATTGAGACTGAAGGCTTGATGTCCCTGACACTTGCATTACTAGGTCTTGGTGGTATGCGTACCTTTGAAAAAAGAAATGGTACACACAGAAATAATCTGAAGCACCGTTGATGGGACTCAATGAGAAGCAGGAGAAGTTTGCACAGTCCTATATTCTACATAGGAATGCAACTGAAGCTGCCAAATCTGCAGGATATGCAGCGGCATCAGCAGCCAATCAAGGCTATAGACTTATTAACAATGATGAAGTAGCTGAACGTGTCAGAGAACTAGAGAATGAACTTGAAACTAATGTAGATGTTATTGAAGAGATTGAGAACCAGTACACATTTGCAAGAGCCAATGGTCATACCAACAGCGCACTTAAAGCCCTAGAATTATTATCTAGGATTAGAGGTAACAACTCTGATATAGAAGGTGGGCTTGATGAAAAGTCTTTAGAGGATGGGATAGTACAGTGTCTAAATATTCTAGGTGCTGATAAAGTCTTTGCTCTGTTAAACAAGTGTGACTTCATGACAGCTACACCAGAAGAAGAAGAAGACAATGATACTGATTAGCCCTCCCTTTGGTAATTATATTTCTTTGAAAGGATGCACCAGTGTAAAGGGTAGCTATACCTATTTAAAGAGAAGGGGCTTGATAAAACAAATTATAAAAACTCTGCGCCCAACAAAGGGTGGTTGGAGAAACTCTATTGGCTTACGCAACAAAGGCATCTGCAATATAAAGAAGTACGACAAGAATAGTATATACAGCATTGCGGCTCTTGAGCCTACATCTAAGATACACTATCCTCCTTGGTCAGCACTGCATTTTAAAATCCCTAGCAAGGTATCACTGGAACTAAACATTGGATGTCCTAATGTATCTGGAATGTCAGAGCTTAAAGACTATCACATCCTACACTTTGTAGATAAGTTTGAGAATGTTATTGTTAAAGTTCCACCTACAGTTTCACTAGATAGTATTGCAAGGATGTATGGTTTAGGTATAACTAAATTTCATTTAAGCAATACACTACCCATGACAGATCACAATGGAGATGGGTATGGCATCAGTGGTGAGAGATTAAAAGAACAGAACCTTCCCTTTGTAGAGAGTGTTGCCTCGTTCTTTAAGTTAAGAAATGCTTCAGCATCTATCATAGCTGGAGGAGGTATCTATAAAGCAGAAGATGTAGAAGATTATTACAACGCAGGAGCCACAGATTATAGTCTAAGTACTGTATTCTTTACACCTTGGAGGGTTCCTGAAGTTTTAGATACCATAAAACACCTAAATCCACAGCAGGTGGGGTAGGAGGCCCGTACAGCAACATTGATACCTCTGGGGTAGGACAGGTTACAAACTACCCTAGAAGGCTACTCAGTGAGGCTCTACGGGCCTGTTTTTTTCAGTAATATGGGTTAATTACCTCACCTTCCTCATGTGACACACTTTCAACGTCATCTGGAAGGTATTGTTTAAGAGTTTCCTCTACTCCTAGTTTGAGAGTGAATGAACTAGCAGCACATCCAGCACATGACCCTGTTAATTTAACATGGACATTCTTTTTTTCTTCATCATAAGATAATAATTGTATAACACCACCATGTTGAGCTATGGCAGGAGAGATTACATCAGCTAAGATATCTTCTATTTTAGCAAAGGTAGTCATTCTAGTATCCATACTGTTGAGGAGATCGACTTCCCTTTTTATTCTTTAACATCTTAAATATTCTGTTATGTTGTTTTATTATTGTCTTGGATTTGTTTTTATTCTTAGCCAAATCTTTTTTAATATCTTTCATATCTTGTATGACACGTTCCAAATCAAATTGCATCTTGGCCTGTGTCACAACAACAGACTTTTGTGATTCCTGTTCATAGAACTTGTATACTGTTTCTACTTTGCTATCCAGCTTGGAGACATACCATATTAATCCTATAGCTTGAAGGATCATAGCAAAGATTAAAGCATAGTTTAATTTAATGTTATCCATCATATACCTCTTGGTTCATAATCATAGGGGTTACGTTCCATTACAGAACCTCCTCCCCTTTTGTTTTCTTGTTCTGTTTGAGAAGTTTTTGCTATTCTAGTAGGAACAAATCCAACTTCTTTCATAAGTCTTGTATAATCATCGGGTGATTTTGCTAACGCTACGGCTTGCGCTCTAGCCCATTGTTCTTTTGTTTTAAAACCAGCAGGTAGTGTGCCAGATATATCTATATCAGGAGCTATTCTTTTATAATTTTCTATTGCTTTTTTTGAAGCTTCGTTTTTTTCTTTTTTAAGTTTATCTTTTGCCTTTGCTTGCTTAACAGTAGTCTGTTTAGTCTTGGCAAGATCAACAACAATAGGTTCAGAAACATTCATGTATCGTTCACCACCGGGAAAAACTTTCCCTAATAGATCGTGTTCATCATTCATAATTGTAGTGACCTCTCCTTTTTTATTAATTGAAGTCATATAATTAGCACCACCTATTTCATAAGCATCTGTTTTCATACTACCTGTAATAACAGCAGGTTTTCCTTTAAGAACTTGTTTAGGATTTAAAACATTCAGTCCTGTTTTTTGAAGTGCTTCTAAAAATCCTTTATTAGTATATTTCTTTTCAGAAGGAAAAACAGATTTTTTAATATCTGATAAACTTATACTATTTTTACTATATAATTTAGTAGATAAGCCGGGATCAAGTTCTCCTGCCGAACCTGTATGTACTCTTCTTATATTCATTTGGTAGTTTTTACTTGCATCATAACCAATAGCAGGAAATGTTTTAATACTTTTAAATATTTCTTCTACACCCTGTTTACCTATACCTGATGGTATTACATCTCCTACTGTTTTAAAATAATCATTTACATTAAAAGTTTTAAAATTTTTAACATGATCAATTTTATTTATATTTTTATGTATACCTTCTAATCCACTGTTAGGACCAAAGTACTGCTTTGTCATAGATCGTGTTTGGTTAAATTGACCCATAGCTCGTTTTCCTGCATCATTAGCTTTTCGCCTTAATTCTCGTGCATCTTCTTCAATTTCTTTAAACACTTTAGTTTTAATAGGAGTTTGTACTTTTTTTCCATCTACTTCTTTTGTTTTATATTTACCAGTATATGCTGATCCATCTTTTCTCATGGCTCTCATTTGTTTTTCTAAAGGTTTTAATTGAGGAGTTATTTCATTAGAAACTTTAAGCGCATTTTGAGCAGATTTTCTATCAGCAGCACTGATATTAAAATTGCTTTGAAGTCCTCTAGCTTGAGGACCATATCTAGCTTTAAGTATATTACCTATTCCTTCTGGTATAGTTTTTAGATAAGTTAAACCCTGTTGTTTTTGACTTAAACCGGGTTTATAAAAACCGGGAATATAGTTTTGTAAATTTGTAAATGCTTTTTGTCCTGTTGTTTTAAGTACTTTTTTAGCTTCTGAAGGTATATCTCTAAGTCCTCCTTGTCTTGGCTTTATTGATTTTATAAGTCCACTTACCGTTCCTGAAGGAAGAAAAGGTATTGCATTTGATAATAAAAAAGCTAGATTAGTTCCACTAGGATCATTTGTATAGCGTCTAATATCTGCTGCTGCGCCAGCAACATCTCCAACAATAGGAAGAAATGATGTATATAAAGCAGCTTGATCAAGTGGGTGCATATTTTTCACCGCCTCAACATCTGCTAATGCTTGCCTTCTATCCTTGTCTATTTTAGTTGGATCGCCATATTTTAAACGACCTCTACCTCTCGTAGGTGATCGCCCACTTTGACGCATAATAGAACGTAAGCCACTTCTATCAACCATTATTCATCCTTTGTTAGATAGTAACTAAACCAACAAACAATCGCAAGACCTGCTGCACATATTAAAAATTCTATTAACATTACTTATAGCTCCATATCCACGGTCTAGGATTCTCTTGACTATTCTCTAGGTCATCAATGTGTATGAACCTTTTATTGTCTGGTCCTCTTTGTGCTACACCTATGCCTGTCATACCACACTCCAAGGCTAGACGTACTAATCTAAGTGCTGGTCTACCCATAACCAATACATCAACAGCCCTGCCTTGTATATGTGCTGAGTTTCTTGCACCACCTATTACCATGTTATGTGCAGGGTGCCTATACCCTGATGTAATAATCATTGGTTCATTAAACTTTATTCTAAGTTGTTCTAGTTTTGACATGAACTCGTCGTTCATCTCACACTCTTCAGTGCCTCTACAAGATAGTTCTTTCCTTGTAAAGAATTGTGAGTTGATAGACATTACTTTATTATTCTCTCCATTAAGTTATCTAGTTTACTTTCCACACGATCAAAGCGACTCATGATTTTATCAAGGTCTTTATCAACCTCATCCTTGAGTGCATACTCTCTCGCAATTTCCTCTCTGGTTCTGCTTACCAGTTTTCTATTCTCTTCTATCTTCACATTAATACCTCGCATCCACCATATAAACGAGCCACAAGCAAGACTCAGTATAGCATTCCATATCATGTGGCTTGAACCATCCATTATTTATTCCTCTCTTCATATTCTTTTACAGTTCTATACTTAGCAAACGGATTAGAATCACTTTCAGACTTATCAGATAATTTTTTATTGCTAAACTTTATTTGAGAAGCAATTAATTTTTTTGCAAGTTGACTAATTACATCAGTATCCCAACCTTTTCTTCTTAAAGTCTGTACAAAATTATCATCAATAACTTGATCTGGTACAAATTTATTTTGTTCTGCATCATCCACTACAGAAGAAACAAGCTCCTCTTTTAAAGGATAATTAAAATCATCTGTAGCAAATCTAATAAGATTTGTTGTACCTATTTTCTCTTGATCTGTTTGCTTATTTCCTTTTTTATCTCTATATATTCTAGTGTAAGGTACGTTTTTAAATATTCGTACTTTTTCAGCTAAATTTAACATAGCTCTTCTTTTTCTTTCTTGTAGTTCTTCATATTCTTTTACAGTTCTATCAACATCTTTTGTATCATATACTTTAGGATCAGAATCTAATAAAACTTTTTTAAAGTTATTTTGTAATTCATCTATTTCTTTTATATCTTTAGCTAAATCATATCCCATTCTTCTGTTCATATTCCATATAGGAAATTGAGTTCCAGTAGATAAAAACATTATTAAACTTTGTTTATCTAAAGGTTGTCCATATCTATTCATTGCCCGACCTACACCAAGAAGCTCTTCAGCAGGAGCTATTTTTATATAATCTGTTATAACTTTATATAATCCACCTTTAGCAGCACCAAGAATATTTTCTACTCCATCTAATATTTTGTCTTTTGCTGTAGCACCAGCAGCTTGATCATAAATAGACTTTCCTGTCTGTGGATTAACACCTACTATTGTTGACATAATTTTTTCTGCTAAAAATTTAGGAGAAGCAAATGGACCTACTATTGATTTTCCAGCATTTTTAAAAGCATCTTCCATTTCAGCATTGGATATTCTACCGTCTTTAAGTAATTTTGCAAATACTAATCTAACAGGAGCTTTTACATAATCAAACATATTTAATGAATTACTACTTCCTGCTCTTGTTCTAAGATAAGGTTTAAAATTATCTCTTTGTCGCTTCAATGTCTTTGTTATAAAGTTTTTATAAGTTCCTTTAAACCCTCTTTCTTTAGCAAGCTCATCCCATTTCTCTCTAGGAAACTGTTTCATTACAGCTTCTCTAGTTAGTTTTTCTTTAGCTGTTTCATCAAAAGTAAGAGGTTCCATTGGTATAACTCTAGACCCTTTAGCCCACGGCATAGCTAACATTTGAAAAGTTTTTTTTGTGTTATTATCGTAATTCATATATTCTTGTAATTTATCAATTCCATAATCTGCACCTGCTGTTACCGTTAATAATCCACCAAATCTTCTTACTCCTGCTGCTACCTGTCTAGGATTTCCAGTAGCCGTTCCTTCCATAATATCCCTAGCAGCAATTTTTGTTGCACCATAAGTTGTTCTAACTAGTTCAGTAGCAAATAATGTATAGTTACCTAAAATAGGAACTTGAGTAAACGCTCTAAATATTGGAGGAGCAAGACCATAGGTAGGCATTGAATTTACAACAGCATCTGCAGCTTCATTCCATATAAAATCCTCATATCCTTCTTTTAAAAACTTTTGTTCATTACCTCCAACACCTTTTGCTATTTGTTGTTTTTTCCACTTTTTAAAAGGAAACTGAAATTTATGTGATGCTACTTCAGCTTCAAATGCTACTAGCTTAGTATAGAAATCAGGTTGACCATAAGCTCTTCCAAGTTTTTCAAAGGCTTTTTCTGGAATTACAAAATCAAAAAGTTTATCTGTTGCACCTTTTTCACCTTTGAAATTTTTTGCATTTTGAACTATTATCTCACCAGTAACACTTTGATCAAGAACAGCTCGTCTTTTTAAAAATGCTAATTTTCTTATTGCATCAGTACTTCTTTTTACAAGAGGTATTTTATCAGTATCAAACTGATCTGCCCATGTTTTAAATGATTTTACTGCTCTTGCATAAGTCAGAGGATTAAACATATGACCATTCATAATTAAAGACTGACCACCACCATACGTATTTAAAACATAAGCAGCAGGGTCTACAAGAGTTTCTTTTGCTTGTACTGCAGCAGAGAGTTTACGAAAAAAATGACCGATAGTACCTGTTTTTGCAGGATCATAGAGATTTAAACCTTTGAAGATCATATCACCAAAGTACTTACTTGTAAAAATATCTTGTCCAATCTTTACGTTATCTCCTCCAAATTTACCTATGCTTTTTTTAACTTGAGATTCTAAAGATTTAAGTTTCTTAGCATCTGCTTTACCAATACTTTCTAATCTTTTAGGTAAGAATGACATAAGACCGCCAAGCTCAATATCTTTACCCATATTTTGTTTTAAAATATTTTCTATTTCTTTCCAAAATCTAATTTCATAAAAAAGTTTTTGTTGATTCAATAATGTAGTCTGTATATTTTGATAAGGATTTTTTACTTCTCCTAATAATTTAAGAAAAGGTTCTGTTAAATCTTGTCTTGCTTTAAGAATCTTAGATGCTTGACTACCAAAAGCACTATTAAATCTTTCAGATGTTCCTTCAAAAATATCTTTTATAAATTTAGAATTTCTTGGACTCATGTTCTCAAGCATGGTTGCCATAATAAAATCTTGGCTGTCTTTCTCAATAACTCCACTTTTTGTAAGCTGATCTCTTACATTCTCAATTAATCCTGTAAGTTCTTCATCTGATTTTTTTCCTGTTAATTTTGCCCACAATGATTTTTTATTCTTTAATATATTTCTAAGACTTTCATTATATTTTTCATCAATAGCGGCTCTGTGTACTCTTGTAATATAAAAATCTTGACCATCACTTCTTACTCCTAATTTACTTTCTTTAGGAAGACCAAGAAGTTGAGAAATATTTTCTTCATTTTTATTAATACTATCTTTAATTGAATCTGCAGCTTTTTTAAAGGCAGGAGAAAGACCATCATCAATTCCTTCATTCCAATATTTTTCAAAAGCTTCATCAGATACTTTCTCTTTTTTCTGAAGCCTTTTTAACTTAACCATATCTGCTTTAACATTAAATGATATAGGTCTTGATGCAAAATTTCTATCAATTTCTAACTTAAATATATCTTCAGGTAAGCCAGCTTTGCTTGTAAGCGGTCTTCCTGCTGCAGTATTTAATTTACCAATTGTTTCAGTAACAGTATCTTTAATAATAGTTCCTGCTTTTACAGTAGGTTTAATACCACTCTTAATAAGACCAGCAACTAAAGTTCCAGCACCAATAGCAATACCTTCTAAAGAGGCTGCATCTTTATATTGTTTTATTATTTTCTCTGCTTTAGTATCATTAGGATTAATTTTTAATGCTCTGCCTACAGAAACAAGATCAACACCAGCATTATTTTTAAGCCAATTTGATGCTTCTGGACCTATAGCATCACTTAACTCTAACATAAGAGGACCAAAGATTTGTTGATCTTCTTTTCTTTGTTGTTTATCAAGTTGAATAGAAATAGCAGAAGCTGTTGCTGTTGGTCCTAGTATTTTTGCAGTCTTTACTGCAGTTGTATCAACAGCTTTTGGAATAGAAGCAGCAGATTTAGTATCAACTAATTTATTTAATTCAACAGCTATTTTTTGAGATTTATCTTTACCAAACTTTTTAACTAATAACTCAGTAAGTTCTTTACCAGCCTTTAAACCTCCTCCAACACCTGTTATTAGAGTAAGAATTGTTTTTGCTACATCTTCTTCTTTACTTAATTCAGGATTAATAGTGTCTAAGACTTTAGAGTATGCTTGACCAATAGAAGATTCTCCAACTTCTTTTGCTACATCAGGAGCAGCTACTTTAGTTACATTTGAAACTAATTCTGGCAAAGCTGTAACAAGTTCTACAGTTGCACTTCCAAATATTTTACCTGCTCCCTCTTCAGCTTTTCTTCTTCCTTCTTCAGCCTTTTCATATGAACTCATTGCAGATGAATATACATCTTTAAAAAAATCTGCAACATCAGAGCCAGCTTCTTTTACATCTTCATAGGCAGACTCTAAAAAACTTTTTGGAAAATCTTTAATCTGTGGAATATTAGATACAGCTTTATTATCAACATACTTAGCAAACCTATTAGATGTTGGTATTACATTTGTATTAGATGGAGTAACAAGATATTTTTCAAATCTATTTGACATTAAAAACTCGCTTGGTCACCAAGAACATAGTCTGCAGAACCAGAACCAAAAGCTTCATCAAACTCTCTTTTAGCAGCAGCACTAGGATCTTTTCTTAAAGCCTTTATTGCATCTAGTGATATAGGAGTTCTTGTAGTAGGAAATTCATTATCTTGTGATTCACCTACTCCTTCTGTTAATAGTTCTGCAAAAGCATCTGTTATATACTTAGAAGCTACCGTTTGGCTTCCTGATTCTTCTCCTCTTTTTTGAGCTTCTGGTAGTATAGCATTAGCTTTAATCTTAACTTCATTAGCATTATCACCAAAAATACTTGTATCTACACTAATAACATTACCATCAGGTCCAATTTCAAAATAACCCTTACCTTGAGCTATTGCTTTCCATGTTTGTCTAGTTTCAGAAGGCTTATATGTTCTTTTACCTGCTTTAGCTTTTAAAAGTTTAGCTTTAGCTGTGTTATATTCTGCACCTGCTTTTAGTTCTGCTAGAATTGCTTTTCGTATATTAACATCCATTGCTGCTAATTCTTTTTGCTGTT
>Ga0208919_1001277_pt1 | contig 14852 bp, 17 predicted proteins | sample 4_EtaG_FD_184076 | JGI IMG/M metagenome (GOLD analysis project Ga0208919, IMG submission 184076) | Marine viral communities from the Subarctic Pacific Ocean - 4_ETSP_OMZ_AT15127 metaG (SPAdes) (version 3) | ecosystem: Environmental > Aquatic > Marine > Oceanic | place: Pacific Ocean | collected...
TGATTACATCGGTTTGATACGGTGACATATAAGCTGAATAGCCTGATGGCTCCAATAAACTTTTATCTTGAATGCTTTGTAAGTAAGGTTGAAAAGAAGCTATGCCGGTTCCTCCGGTAAAACCTGAAATTTGTCCAGTTGCATCTCTTTGAATAGATCCTAATCCTCCCATGTCTGCACTGACTTGTTGTTGTGCCTGTGTAAAGGCTCCAGGTCCTGCAACGTTTGGAGTAAGGGATCCTATATTAAGAGGTTTACCTAATTGTTGAGTGGCTAAACTTGCTAGCCCCTGACCATAAGGTTGTAACCATTGTTGGGGATTAGTGGGTAATGCCATTATCCTTGTCCTTGTGATTGTTCGGAGATTTCTCCTCCGGCTTCTAAATTTTTCATGACGTTGTACATTCGTTGTGCACCTTCGTCAATGTCCCCACCACCTGCAGCTCTCACTGCATCTGCGGTAAAGACAAATTCATTTTTACTGAGTCTTGCTGGAACATCATCAGCTTTTTCTCTACGACCGATAGGAACAAAGCCCCCATCTTGTCTATAATCTTTTTCCATGCCACCCATATTAAGTAAAGGCATAATGCCTCCTTCTTTAGCTCCAATTCTTCCCCCGTAAGCTTTATTTTCTTGAGGAAGGAATTCTGAAAAATCTATAGAGTCTACATCAGACTGTATTTGTTTAGATCCTTGCATTATTGTTATAGCTTGCTCGATAGCGTCCATTACACCGGAGGCTTGATTTGCTTCTATTAATTTTAAAGCAACGTTAGTAACACCAGGAAACTGAGCTTCGATTGAGTTTAACGTATAGGCTCCACGTAAAGCATCTGTTGAATTAGATGCTGTTCCACTTTGTATAAGAGCCATAGCTGAATTTTGGATTTGATTTCCGCCTGTTGTCGAAACATCTTCTTGTACCGTTGTGTCTATTACCCCTAATTCATTCGAAGGAAATTCTTGTTTTACGCCTTCAGAAAAAGTAGGAAAGTCCATATCTCTCATGGCTTTACCTACGCCTGGTATTCCAGGAATATCAGATGATCCAACTTGATAACCTATTCGTGGATCCATTGCGCCGATCCCTCCCATGTTATAACCAATCCTTCCGCCTTGAGCCACCGCTGTTGTTCTCATTGTAGGAAGAGTGACATCAGTAAATGATGCAACATCTTCTGTTGTTGTAGGGACATTCGTAACTAGAGGTCCACCTCCAATGTTAGCATCAAATTGTGCTTGTGCTTCAGACAGTTGTGCTGTTAAATTATTAAATTGTTCCATTTCAAACTTGTTTAATCCTTCTTGATCTTTCTTAGCTTTTAAGAATCCATAAACACCAATAGCATCGTTAACGATACTTCGGCCTGGGCTATAAATTGGATTATTATCTTTATCTGTTTTGCCCGTATCTTGTTTTCCGTATCCAAAAACATTTGTTAGAAAATCTGTACCTGTCCATCCACCTTCCTCCTCTGTTTTTGTACCTGGAACTTGCCATCCAAATATCGAAAGATAAGAAGGCACCCCTTGAAGTGTCTGGATACCAGACCCTCCATGCGATCTTAATAGTTTAGCTTCGTCCTTATTGATATAGGCTAATGATTCACCTTTAGGTGCATGTTTATTAAGCAATTTAGCTGCTTGTTTAAGATCTTTGATGCCGTTTGATTTTGTCATAATTTCCTATTTTGCAATGTATATTAAAAGAGCAGGGTTTGCACCTGAGAATATATTTATTATTACTTGGTTTTTGCGAACAAATCAAGCTTTGGTATCTTGATTAAGACATCTCGTTGGATCTGTTCTGCGGGTATATTCAAAGTTTTCCACTCCTCTTCATCCTTATAAATAGCCCCTGTTTTCTTATTTTTAATAGTCGTGATAGCTTTAGCTGTAATCACCGGAATGTCTTTACCATTGCTGGCCATTACGTTCTATCCTGTTCTAAAATACTAACGACCCCTGTAATTTGATTAGCGGCACTAGCTTGAATTTTTAAAATGTCTCCTTCTTCTAAGACTAAAAGATTACTGGTGAGTAATTCAAATTGTTGAATAGAGCTACTAGTCGCATAACCAAAGGCATAGGTCGTCGAGGCACTATCATCCGTATAAGAAAGAGTCACATTCACAGCACTAGCAGTATCATTAAAACCTTGAATGGCTTTGACAATCGCTACCGTTTCTGCAGGCACCGTATAAATAGATGTTAAATCGGTTGTTGTTAAGTTAATTGATTTATTAATATATTTGTTTGCCATGTTAACTCATAAATAAACTAAAGGCTTCGTACTCATCCGTTAGTTGTTGTTGGTAAGTGGTGTTAAGTTTTTGTACGACTGAACCTACGTTGTCTGCTAAAGCTTGTACATTAACTTGATCAAAGTCAGGTCCTAGAATAGCTGCTACTACTTCAGAAATTTTTGCCATTATCTTCTACCTCCTGGATGGATATCTAATCGAAACGTTCCCATTCTCCAACTTTGCCCAGTGCTTACATTACCTACTTTTAAAGCAATTTGTCTAGCCCGTGACCGAGTAAAAATTTGAGTGGTAGTTGTTGTAGATGTGTGGTTCGTTGCCACGGCAGTACTATTAGGAAACGTTTTGGTACTTAAAGTAATTCTAGAGTCTCCTGTTTGAGATCCATAGTCAGGCATAATACGACTAATACGCATAATATATTCTCCTTCTCCTTGTTCTCCTTCAGGTCCACCAATATCATAGTCACCTGATTCTACATAACCGGCAATCGCATTGGTTGTTCCATCTGTATAAATTTCATCGGTTCCTTTTTCTTGTTCCCAATAATAACTAGCTCCATTTGAGATACCAACTACTGTAGGATTAGTAGGAGCTAAAGCATTTTTATATTCAGTGGCAAAAGGTTTTGTATAAACTCCTTCAATCGTCCAAGTTGAACGAGCTAAAGAAGACGTATACCAAATAGGATTAGCAGGTGTTGATTCTAAATAATTATAAGTCACGGATCGATCTACATAGTCTGATCCTGAACTTGGATAAAACCAAGTAACTTCTCCAAAGAGAGCATTAACAGCAACATGGATTTGTTGATTCGCATTGGCATTAATATCTTCAAAGACATAGTCTTCTACTAAACAAGGCATCGTTTGAACACGACCTCCATCAAATTTATAAAATCCTGTAGGTCCCATCCAATAGGCTATCCCATCAACTTCAGCTGCGGAGTGTTGACTTGACATACCACAGTTAGTTCCCATTTGAGTAAAACCAAAAGTAAAAGGCTGACCAATAAACTTCATGGTATACATGGCTGTATCGGACCAAATATAAACAGCGGTTTTTCCTACAATAGCTCCAATCAATTTAGAACCATCGGTTAATCTTTGACTACCAGCAGTGTTCGTTGCCGTAGGAGTCCATACGGTTTGAGATTCTTGATTCGACCATCTTACAAACATATCATCTTGACTAGCTGCAGTTTGTAATGTGGTTTCTGTTCCTACACAAATTAAATGTCGATCGGGTACCGAGACAACCATATCTCTTGATGCGGTTGGAACTTCAGTTCCAGTTATAGCGACCGCTCGTACAGTTAAATTAGGAACCGAAGGCTCCCATTTAAATATTTTTTTATTATGAACTAAGGCTAATAGATCTTCACCATAGTTTAAAAGTCTCCATTGACCGGGTTCAATTACAATATTAGAGCTGGTACTTGCGCTACCCCAACCGACAAAGTCTGTGGCATCACGAGTTATAGTTCCATTCGGATGTTCAACATCACTGGTTCCTCCTGCTCCTCGAGTAAATCCAGAAAGCGTATTGGTTCCGGTGTTATTGGTTGTATAAGTAATTAATTCATTCTCAATTAAAATCGTTCCACCGCCTGCAGCCGTTGTTGGAAAAGCAGCGGTGCTGGTAAAAATACAAGAGCTTGCTCCAGCTGCTAACACACCTGCATTATTTATAGTCGTCGTAGTAATAGGAGTAGTAAAACCTCCAAAAGTATTGGTACCCCAACCATAACCATATCCTTGACTGATGGGTCCAATTACATAATAAAAATCTATTGTTGTGGATCCTCCTGTAGCACTTCCCGAAGCAGTACTAGCCATTTCAATTTCCATTTTTTTTGCACTGGGGACATCTTTGACTTCAAATAAAGTATCTTCAAAATCAGCATCACTAAATCCTGTTCCTCCAGGAACGGTAACAGAATCTAATAAAATAATATCTCCAACATCAGCTCCATGAGCTGTTGTAGTGGTAAGAGTAACAGTTGCATCTCCACTGACCATTGTGAAAGTAGAGCTTGTTTGTTGACGTCCTGTATCTAGAGGAGTGATATCATAGACCGCACCCTCATAATAAATATATAAACATTTATTAGTTCCAATAGCAGCGTATCTATTACCTGCTAAATCGACCCAGGTATGTTGATCACGTCCAGCCCCGATAAGTTTATCAGCTACCAGTTGTTGCCAGCCTCCTACTTTTTCAGGAAAACCATATCGAAATCGAGAGTAATCGGCGTTAACCCATTTACCTTCGGCTCCGGTGTCTGAGGACTGCTTGTCTAATCCAGGTTTTAATCTGATTTTATGTAGCATAGAAAATTCCGTTTCTATTACAAATATACTATATTTTTGTGGAGATCAACTACTTAGGAATGCCCAACATCGGGCGTTTATCAAACATATTTGTTTTAGCAAAGGGACCATTGGCATGATTATAATGTAGAAAGACTTGAGAACAGACGTTGCCTTGAAAAGGTTCTCGCCAGTGTTCGAGTTCACACCCTGAATAAATCAGCATGTCGCCTACTTTTAAATCAACTTGAACTCCTTTGGGAGCTCCTGGTTTAATAGTTTGTTTAAATTCATTAATAACAAAGTCTCCTCCTGATGGATCAAGAAAAATAGGCCATTCCTCTCCTCCTAGATGTAAGGTCGTTGAGATCTCACAGCTTGGTCGATCTTTATGTCGTTTTAAAATATTGCCCTTTTCGTAAAGTCGTGTGTAAGAATACGTTGGAATAAGTTCTAGCCCTGTTTTAGCTTTCATAATGGGAATCACATACATAAGCAACGTTTCCATAACCCAGTCTGCATATTTAGAATAACATCCAGGTACTTGTGGATCGTCTCGTTGTCCTATGAAAGGATTGAAAGCATTTACTTTTTGATTTTTTACTGAAAAATCTACAGCATCCCTCTGTAACATCATATAGTTAAAAATAAAGTTTGCTAGCTCTTTGGAAAGCGCTCCCCGAATCACTTGATATTTTTTAGTTTTAAAACTCATCCTACTTTTTCTTCTTTGTTCACTTGAATAAAATTAAAAGAAACCGACACACGCCAGCCTTTTTCTCCTTTTTCTTTAGACTCATTGATTTCTACCCCATGGGATAACCATGCAGGAAACATAATAATCTGTCCTTCGATGGCTGGATAAAGAACGACCCTCCATAAAGCTCTAGGTAAATTTGGCATTCTTCGGGGAAGTATAATATTAGGTCCAGGTCTTGGATCTTCGACAAATAATCGTCCTGAGTTTTCAGGAACTTTGACATAATAAACTCCTGACCATTGAGAGTTAGGGTGCATATGTTGTTTGTTATAAGACCCTGGATAATTAATATTAGCCCACATGTTTCCTAAACCTGGTTTAGGTTCTATACCATAATCTTTAAAAATTTCATGTTGCATGTCAAAGAGTTCATCGGTTAAAGGTTTATATTCTTCTTTAAAATTCATATCGGTAGGACTATGCCAACCACCACCCGCATTGGTTTTTTTTTCAGTCTTATCTTTTTTACTCCAGGCTTTAATAAGAGGATATAAATACTTATTTAATTTTTTAGGCTCTTTCACCATCTTCATATAGATAGGGGTAGGAAACAGAATTTCTCGGTTCATTTAAAAGGAGGCCCTCCAAACCACATCACTAAAGATCGTCGTTTTCCTTTTTTAACTTTAGATACTCGATGACGAAGCATACTACAAAAGAAAATAGCTTGTCCTTGTATAAGTTGAGGAGGTTTATTACCTTCTGCCATAAATTCTAAGTCTCCTCCTTCAAATTCAGAAGGATCAGAAAGTAAAATGGTCATCGATATTTTTCGAACTGGAGGTTCAAACTGACAATTGACTTCTGCGTCCATATGCCAATCATAAAATCCTCCTTTAGGATATTCGGTAAATTGAGCAACTTCGGTAAGTTGCATGCCTTCAAAACCAAAGTGATTACCATTCACCTGTCGCATAGTTCGTTCAATAATTCTATACATATCAGGCATCGCTTTAAAAGGAATCCAGCTGATCGTGGTAATTCTTTTTTTAGTATCATATTTACCTCCTGTAATATCTTTATCATGCCCTACCTTAGCTTCTTCAGCCTTTTGCTGATGAGCTACTTTGATAATATCTTGACACTGTTCCAAAGTGAAGATAGGACCAACCGTATTAGCCATTAAAGATTTCCATTTAGGTTCAAATAACATTATTGAGCCGTCCTTGAAGCCACTGGATCATAAGCCACATCACAATTACAAACGAGTGTTCTTCTTTTTGCTTTTTTATTAGTCATGGGGTAAACGACATGTCTTACATCATAAGGAAAAACATAAAAATCTCCAATTTTCATTTGAGGAGAATAGTCAGAAGTTACAAATTGTCCCGAAGCACTTCCTAATATTTGCAACTGTCCATTCATTGGTTGATCCGGACGAACTATTTCAGGTCCCATATCTTTGGGAAGTTTAAGAATCATCACTGAAGAAAGTCCTGTATAAATTCCACCTTGATGAATATGGATAGGATTATAATCTCCTGCTTTCATTTCATTAACCCAAATTGAATTAATCTTCATATCGTACTTTTGAGTATTATTCCATTTTAAATAATGATTAAACGTACCATAGAACCATTTTAAAATATCTTGAGAAACATAACTGTGAGTATGCATTTTTTTGTTTGTAGGTCCTGCATAAAATAAAGAAACTTCATCAGGGATTTTGCCTGAGAGTTGCTTGTTAGCATTAGGTAAATGTTTCTTTTGAGTTTCGTAAAGTTCGTTAAGTCCGACAAAAACTTCTAAGGGGACTTGATATTTTATAATAGATTGTCCAAGAAAGGTAGGCTCAAAGTTCATTTTTTCTTCTTTCATAAGCCTTTCGACGTGGAGGATATCCTTCTGCTTCTGTAGGAATATAATCTTCCGTAGCCACCATAAGATCTTTCGGAACTTCGCTGGTGACAATTTTAATCGGAACTTCTTTAATACCTAGTTCGAGAGCAGCAAGATATCGATTGTTTCCAATACAACACATATACTTTTGACCTTCACATTCTTCAGTCTCAATACACAGTAAAGGATTTATCATTCCTCTTTTTTTAATTGAGTCTCTTACCTTTTGATAGAAAGGACTCTCTTTTTGATTATAAGGATTTTTTTCTAGCTGTTGATTTCTTAGAAATACTTTTTCGATTGGCACCATCATACTTGAGTTCTCCCGATTGTCTCACACGTTTTAAAGTTTCTAGTTGACCTAGCACATTAAAAACTTCAGGTTGTGAGGATCCTGGAGTTAACGTTGCTTTCTTTTGTTCGAGTTGATGCATATAAGATTCAGCTTGGTGAGTGTTCACATCTTTATCATCAAAACTATCATCGTGAAATTCTTTTTTAAGTTTAGACCAAGTACTAATTTCTCTCATTCTAGCTTTGGCCACCAGTTCCATATTTGCTCGTCCATAAAGCTTTTGTTCTAGTTCTATTTGTTTCATCTCTCTTTCCAAAGAGTCTTTTTCTTTTTTAATTTCTCGCATCAGTTTTTCAATCTCTACATCATTCTTTCTGTAATCAAAAGAAAGATGCATTAGATTTTCAAAGTGAGTGTTTTGTTCTCTAACCGATTGCCAGTATTTTGCAGCATTGGTTCCATACTTATTATCAGATAAAACCGAGAAACGCATTTCAGTTTCAGTTCTAAACATTTGTTTTTTAGCCCAAGTGTCCTGTAGTTCAGGAACCATCTTTTTAAATTCACTTGCTTGAGATTTATCAAGTAAAACCATAAGGTGTTTTACTTCCTTATCAGCTTGCTTTTCAATACTTCTTTTGTCTTTATTCATTCTTTCTCCAATCTAGCATATTTTTAAATTTTATTCAAGGGCTATGATGAGGTAAAAGTTTTAATTTCGTTTGGTTGAGGTACTGTCCATGCTTGAGCTACTGCATCTATCGCACCTGCTGGGTCATAACCTCCAGTAGTCATTGCACTTACAGACGTTCCACCACCTTCACTACGATATCTACCTGAAACTAAATCTCCAACTTCTGTCCAAGAAGTTCCATCCCAAGATTCTGTTAAAGCACTATAAGGCGGACTCGCAGGATATAAATTTCCAGCCGTTACAATCATAGATGCATTGGAATTTCCAGCTCCCATTCCACCATATCTTGCAGTATTAAGATCCGCTTGTTCACTCCAAGTAGTTCCATCCCATGTTTCGTTTAAAGCAACCGACGTTGTTGGAGGATGCGGAAGTCCCGCTCCACCTACACATGCTGCTGAAGTTTGAGTTCCTATTGAACCTGTCATATCTCGTCTTACAGCATTTAAATCACTTTTTTCTTCCCAACACGTTCCGTCAAAAGATTCTGTTAAAGCTGAATAAGGAGGACTCGCAGGAGTTACTCCACCAAAGAAAAGAGTAGCCGTACTTGTACCATAACAAGCACCTCCTCCAGATTTTCTTGCTGTGTTTAAATCATTTACTTCTGTCCAACATGTACCATCCCATTTTTCAGTAGAACCTAAAACTGCAGGAGGAGCACATCCACCCATGGCTATACCATCAGATGTTTTACCTGAGCCTCCAATCGTACAGGTTCTTGGAGTAGTCATATCATTTCTTTCAGTCCAAGCCGTTCCGTCAAATGTTTCTGTTTGAGTTCTAACGGGAGTAGGATCACCACGATAGATTAATGAATCCGTATTAGATCCTCCAAATCCACCACCTTCAGCTGACACTGAATTTGATGAAGGAGCAGAAGCCCAAGATCCTGTTCCACTAGTTTTTTTAAATCCTTTTAAAACGTTGCTTGTAGAATTGAACCAAACCTGTCCTACTTGCGCTATAGAAATGGGAGGAGCCGCTGTTGTCCATTCTTCTGTTCTTGTCATTGGATTATTACCAGGGTCTGATCCTCCAAAATTAAGTCCTGCTGTGCCAGCTGTTCCTGAGGAAGCAGACATTTTGTTTGCATTTGCTAAATTTGCTTGTTCACTCCAAGATGTTCCATCATAAGCTTCTACGCTTGCAAAACGTGGAGTGCTTCCATCATCTCCACCTGATCCCACTGCAAAGGTTTGAGTACCAAATAGAGCAAGATTTGCTCTAGCGGTATTTATACTATTAACTGTTGTCCAACACGTTCCATTCCAAGTTTCTGCTGCTGCACTATAAGGAGGTGATGATCCTCCAGCTATAATTCCTGCTGTTTGAGTTCCACATCCATAAACATAAGCTCTTACTGTATTTAGATTAAATACTTCACTCCACGCGGATCCATTATAAGATTGAGTATTACCTGTATTTCCTGGCGGTCCTACATATCCTCCAGCATATATAGCTGCGGTTTGTAATCCAAAACCAGCTGCACTGTCTTTTCCTTCTGTTAAAGTATGGGGTGAAACTGTCCAAGACGTTCCATTAAAACTTTCTGTAGCTGTTGGATAACCAGGAGAATCTCCTCCAAAACCTAACGCAGCCGTAGCTGTTCCTGCTCCACCCATAGCTATTCTTGCATCTATTAAATCTCCTTTTTCTGTCCAAGTAGTTCCATCATAAGATTCGGTTGCTCCAGTTTTTGCTGGTCCGGGAGCTGTTCCTCCAAAACCTAAACCTGTTGAAGTAGCGGGTGCATTGGTTGCGCCAGCTATAGGAAATCTACCTGTATTCAAATTTCCACCAGAAGCCCATGTTCCTGATCCTGCAACGGATGTGTAAGGATCACTTGCTAGTGATTGTATTGTAAAACCTTTTATTGTTGAATAAGTTGCCATTAGCTCACCGTCACCGTTTTAGCCGCTAGGGCCACAGTCCATTCTTCTGTTTGTCCATTATTAGGAGAACCATTTCCGACTGAAAGAGCCAAAGTAGTTGTTCCCGTCCCTGCATTACTAGCTGCAGCTGTGCCTAAATCTCCAACTTCTGTCCAAGAAGTTCCATCCCATTGTTCTGTAACTGCAAGAGCTGGTGGAGGCGAACCTCCAAAAATAATACCATCGTCACCGCTACTGCCTGCTCTTCCGCCATTACCACGTCCAGTATTAATTGCACCTCGTTCTGTCCAAGCTGATCCATTCCATGTTTCAGATGTAGTTAATCCTGAAACTGCCGGAGGGTATTGAGTTCCTCCAGCTAGGAATGCTGAAGTTTGAGTTCCTCCACCCATTGCATATTTTTTACTGTGGGGCGCGGCTGTTGTAGCCGTCCAACATGTTCCATTCCAACTTTCTACGTTAGTGGTAGAATTACCTGTTGTTCCATTACCACCAGTCATTGCAATAGCAGCAGTCGATGTTCCTCCACCACATATAGAATGTCGTGAAGTAGTTAAACCATTGGTTGCTGTCCAAGTTGAACCATTAAAAGATTCAGACGAAGTTGTGTCGTAAGGAGGAGCAGCAACTTCTCCACCAAAAGTCAGACCCGCTGTATTAGTTCCTACACCTGCACAAGAAAAATAATGTCTTCCTACGTTTAGAGTAGCAGGCGAAGCGGCCCAAGCTGTACCATTGTAAGTTTGAGTTGTTGTAACATCTCCAGGAATTCCTCCAGCAAAAACTGCTGCATTCTGTGTTCCAAATGCAGTTCCACTATACATATAAGGAGTATTTAAAGTTCCACCTGAAGCCCAAGTTCCTGTTCCTAAACCTGTAAATTTTAAAGCCGATGAAGCAGTATTATACCAGACTTGTCCTTTAACAAGAGTAGGATCAGAGGATAAGCTCTGAGTCTTGAAACCTTTTATGGTTTTATATTCTGCCATAGTTATTTCCTACGGTAATGTATATTTTACGGGTCTTGGGCTTCTAGCTTTTTCTGCTTCGCCTAAAGCATCATGAGCTACAATAGCTTCATCTACTTTAGCATCAACAATAGCTTGGGCTTCTGCTTTTGTTTTAGCAACCCCACTTACTCTATTGATCCACGATACGCCTGCAGCGTTATTGCCTACAACCCAAACATCGCCAGAATGACCAGACAGAAAAAAATTATTACGATCTTCGTGCGTAAAGAATCCTTTCCCTGTATTAGTCGCTGTACAATATGTGTTTGCCATAGTTTTCTCCTTGTTATTAAAATTCTTTGTATCTCATTATTAACTCACTGTCACGGTCTTGATTGAATAAATCGGATCTTCCCAATTTTCTGTTGTAGTTACTCCACCAGGGTTTCCACCTGCATAAAGTGCAGCTGATGTAGTTCCTAATGAAAAACCTGAAGTTCTAGAAGTTGCCACATTGGCAATTTCTGTCCATGAAGATCCATCCCATTTTTCTGTATTACCTGTACCAAATGCCATTGTATCTGTTGTGGGTCCTTTTGTAGACCATCCAAATTCTCCTCGTGCTGTGCTTGTAGATGTAATAGCTGTCCAAGATGAACCATTATAGGTTGCTGCTGCAGTAGAATCACTTCCTCCAGGTCCATATCCATCAAATCCAATAGCTGCTGTTTGAATACCAGAGATACCTACATTGGCTACTATATTTATATAATCACCACCAGAGGTCCATGTAGACCCATCGTATTCAAAACATGAAATTATTTGGTCATAACCAGGACCCGCACCACCAGCACCTAATGCTGCTGTTTGTATTCCCGCCACACTAGTTCGATTTGTTACACTTGGATAATTTCCTCCAGCACTCCAAGTTGATCCATTTCCTTCATAAACTTCATTTACCCATGAAGTTGAACTTCCACCAACACCAATAGCAGCTGTTGTAGTTCCACATTGACCTGCGTCTCCTGTTACTGATGGGTAGTCTGCCATTGGACCTTCGGTCCAAGAAGTTCCATTATATTGTTCCACTTGTGCAAGGTAAGCTCCAGCAGGAACAGAGTATCCACCAAAAACCATTCCAGCGGTTAAAATTCCAATGCCACCGCCACCTCCTCTATATCTTGCAGTATTTAATGCTCCTCCTGAAGACCACGCTCCTGCGGCTGATGTACCTATTTTATATGCTCCTGAATCATTATTATACCAAAGCTGTCCTACTGATGTTGAAGTAGGAGGATCGCTTGATAATGATTGGACGCTATATCCTTGAATGCCTTTATAAGTTGCCATGAGGATTATTTATCCTTCAATAGCCACCCTTGTGTAGAATCTGTAAAGACTAATGTAAAAGCAGCACGTTCAACGGAAACCGTTAAACTAGCAGCTACACCATTAATTTTTTCTGATCCATTAGGAGTGACAGTTAAAGCGTTAGTGTCAAATGTGCCTGCATAATCAACAAGAGATACTTCATCTCCTATCGTGCCAGCTGGCAATGTTACAGTACAAGCATTCGAAGTAGTATTAATAAAATATCCTTCTCCTGCTACAGCTGTTTTAGTCGCTGCTGTAATAACCGCTTGCCAGGAAGTTCCACCTGAGTTATCCACCCATGATAAAACACCACCTGTTGTTGAGGTTAATATTTGATCATTAGAAGTAGCAACGGCCGCCGGCATCGTTAATGTATAAGATGTCGTTGTTCCTGCTGCTTTAAATCCAATGTATGCACTATCATCTGTATCTGCCAATCGTAATTCTTTCTGAGAGTTAATTGTTAATCCAGTTCCAGCGGTCCAGATTAAATCTGCATCTCCGCCAAAAGCTCCTGAATTATTATATTGAACCTGTGTATCTGATCCACCTGGATCAGTTGAAACTCCTAATGTAGAATCAACTACATTGGTTCCATCTGAATAAAGTAATTTTGTTCCTTTGTCTGTTGTCGCCCATGTAACACCTGTGCCTGAAACTGTTTTAACTTGAACGGTATATGCATTTGTAGATGCATTATCAATCAACCACCAGTTTTCAATACTGTCTGGAACAGTAACGATAGCGTTATCTGAAAGGGCACCCGTTAATTTCCAAACTCGATTAGCTAAAACTGCACCTGTAGCGCCATCAGTTTTTGTTAAAGTAACAGTTCCACCACTAGTTAATGCTTGAGTAGCATAACCACCAGTAATCTGTTCCATGATATTCCAGTTAGTATTAGTAAGCGTTCCCCATGTACCGGCTTTTTCGCCAGTAGCCATTAGTTGAACTCCTAAATTTGTATATGTTGAAGGCATATTTTTCTCCTAAGCTGCTTCCGTATCTACATCTGTATACGTTGTATTTGATCCAGTTGCAACACTAGAATACGATGTATTTGATCCTGTGTCAACATCTTGAAAATGCTGAATCCCTAAATTTCCCACACTAATTGTTGCTGACTGTCCAGTCAACACTACCTCTGTAAAGGTCGCAATACTGATAGAACCGATACTAGTTGTTGCTGAAACTCCTGTTAAAGGAACTCCTATCTCTTCAGTCAATGAACCTACCGCAGAAGTTGCTGCAACTCCAGTAAGTCCAATCGTAGGATTTGAAGAAATAGTAATATCTCCTGTTGCACTAGTTAATCCAAGTCCCGTTATAGCCGTTGTGTTATCGGATACTGCAGTCGGTGTTCCAACAGCTGATGTTGCTGAAACTCCTGTTAAAGTAACTCCTAAATTAATATTTAATGAACCATCGGCCGTAGTTGCTGAAACACCCGTTAATGCAAAAGTAACGTCTCCAACTATTGTTGGCGCTCCTACACTAGAAGTAGCTGAAACTCCAGTAAGTCCCATAACATCCGCTGGTGTAATTGCTCCTACACTAGAAGTAGCTGAAACTCCATCTGGTATTCTATAGACTGCTTCGTCAACAGAACCCCAACCATTTTCACCCCAGTTTAAAGTACCCCAACCTGGTTGAACAACAGCGTTAAGGGTTCCTAAAGTTGTGGTTGCTGATACACCTGTAAGTGAAACATTAAGACTTGATTCACCCCAGTTTTCAAATCCCCAGGTATCTCTACCCCATCCAGTTGCATTGTAAGCTGTAACACTTCCAATTGATGTAGTTGCTGATACACCGGTTAATGAAATGGTAACAGTTGATTGATCACTCCAAGCGTTTTGTCCCCATGTAAGAACTCCCCAAGTACTAGGATCTACCGTATTTGCTGTTCCACCCATGCCAGAATGAAGAGAACAATAATAATAAAGTTGTGGTGCTCCAGAAGCTACAACTATTGTAACTTGAGTAGAACTATCATGTGTTACTCCCGTAGTATACTCTACGCCGCCTGAATGTGTACCATCTGAAGTAGTTGAAAATTTAAAAGGATGACCAGAAGGATAATTAAATACGTAAGTATAACCTTCTGCAAGATTTACGGTGTCTTGTTGAACTCCATCAATAAAATATTTATTACCCGAACCGGGATTACTTACGGTGACTGTGTAAGTTCTAATAGCCATAAGGAAGGACTCCTTATGCTATTCGTATGATTGCTGTTGATGCCGCTGGTGCTGGAAACTCTACTGTGAAAGTTCCGCTAGTAACGGTTTTATCTCCACCAAAATCAATAGCACAGACTGCTGCGTCACTTGCGTGTGAATCATTAAAAATTAAACAACCTCGCGCAGTGAAGGAAGCTGAAGTCCATGAAATATTTGGACTGAAATCACAAACCGCTGTATCACTATCCAACACAGGAGTTACACTTGTTAGTGCTTTTCCTTT
>Ga0208919_1001278_pt1 | contig 14845 bp, 21 predicted proteins | sample 4_EtaG_FD_184076 | JGI IMG/M metagenome (GOLD analysis project Ga0208919, IMG submission 184076) | Marine viral communities from the Subarctic Pacific Ocean - 4_ETSP_OMZ_AT15127 metaG (SPAdes) (version 3) | ecosystem: Environmental > Aquatic > Marine > Oceanic | place: Pacific Ocean | collected...
TAAAGAATGGTGGTAATGTTACCAAACAAAAACGCAAAAGACCTGCTAAGAATAAAAATATAGCTCGTGGTTGTGGTATTGTTATGAGTAACAGACGTAAAGTAACAAAGTATAGATAATGGCTGTAAGAAAAACAAAATCTGGATTATCTCTTAAACGATGGTTTAAAGAAGATTGGAAAGACGTTAAGACAGGCAAGGCATGTGGTCGTAAAAAAGGAGAAAAAAGAGGTACTCCTTATTGTAGACCAAGCAAAAGAGTTAGCTCTAAAACACCTAAAACTAGATCAGAGATGACATCAGCAGAAAAAAGAAGTAGAATAAGTCAGAAGAATAGAATAGGACAACCAGCAGGTAAACCTAGAAGAGTTAAATCTCTTAGGAGAAAAAAGAAATGACAACATCTAGCTCTACAAACTTTGAAATAGACGTAGCTGAATATATTGAAGAGGCATTTGAAAGATGTGGGTTAGAAGCTCGTACTGGCTATGATCTTCAAACTGCCAAAAGGTCTATGAATATTATGTTAGCAGAATGGGCTAATAGAGGATTAAATCAATGGACTATAGAACAAAGAACTCAAACTTTAACTGCTAACGATTCAGATTATTCTTTAGAAACAGATGTGATTGATATACTTTCAGCAGTCGTAAGAAGAAGTACAACTGATTTTAGCATGACTCGTATAAGCAGAGATAATTATTTAGCGATACCAACTAAGACAACAACAGGTAGACCAACACAATTTTTTTTAGATAGACAGATCACACCTAATTTAAAGATTTGGCCCGCACCAGAAAACAGTACAGACACAATTGTATATGATGCTTTGACTAGAATACAAGATGCTGATGGTGTGACAAACACAATGGAAATACCGTTTAGATTTTATCCTTGTTTAACGGCTGGACTCGCATACTATATTGCTATGAAAAGAGCGCCAGACAGAATACAATTATTGAAAAGTGTTTATGAAGAAGAGTTTGAAAGAGCTATGGGTGAAGATAGAGACAGGTCTTCATTTACTGTAACGCCTCAACTTAATTATTATAAGGTGGGATAATGGGATCTTTTGCATCTGGTAAACATGCTTTTGGATTGTCAGATCGTTCTGGATTTAGGTACAGAATTAAAGACATGCGTAAAGAATGGAATGGTTCTTTAGTTGGTAAAGATGAATATGAAGAAAAACATCCTCAATTAACTCCTCCAAGAGTTTCAGCAGATCCAGAAGCTATAAGAAATGCTAGACCAGACGTTAAAGATGACAATAAGGCTTTTATAGTTTACACTAATCAAGGTTTAGGAAATTTAGGAAGTTTATTAACATCTTTTAGTGCTACTGCAAGTGTAGGTACGGTAACAGTGAGTGTAACATGAGTTTTACTTTAACAACTTTAACTGCATCAATTCAAGAATGGACTCAAAATGATGAATCTACATTCGTTGCAGAAATACCTTTTTTTATAAAAAATGCAGAAGAAAGAATATTTAAAGTAGTTGATTTAGATTATTTTAGAAAAAACGTAACTGGTTCAATGAGTAGCAGTAATCAATTTCTACAAAAGCCTTCAGATTACTTATCCTCTTTTTCCTTGTCTTATGTAAATGCAAGTAGCCAAAATGTTTTTTTATTGCAAAAAGATGTGAATTATATACAAGAATTTAATCCTAATCCAAGTACTACAGGAAGCCCAAGATTTTATTCATCTTTTGATATAGATAATTTTATAGTAGCACCTACGCCAGATTCTAATTATAGTGTTGAATTACATTATTTCTATAGACCTGCATCAATAACAACTGATGATTCTGGAACTACTTGGATAGGCACAAACGCACCAGATGCTTTATTGTATGCTTGTCTTATAGAGGCTTACACCTTTATGAAAGGTGAGACAGATTTAATACAATTATATACTGCAAGATTTACAGAAGCCATCAGCCGATTGAAGATATATGGAGAGGCTTTAGAAAATACAGACGCTTATAGGGAGGGTTTGGTTAAAGTTCCAAAACAATAAAAGGTAGAGAAATGAGAAACAAAAGTGTTGCTATTGTTGCGCTAGGCAATAGCTCTTCTGAATATATACTAGCGAAAATTCGTAGTGAAAAATTTGATGAAGTTTGGGCGATAAACTCAATGTCTGGTGTAATTTACCATGATAAATGTTTTATGATGGACCCACCCTCAAGATTTTTTGATACACCAAATGCAGGAAAACAAACAGATATTATGCAAGAAAGATTAAAAGAAAAAAAAGATATACCTATTTTTTCTTGTTGTTTAGATGAAAGATGTCCAGATGTTGTAGAGTTTCCTTTACAACAAGTTATTCAAAAGACTGGTTATGCTTATTTTAACAACACAGTTTCTTATGCTTTAGGCTATGCTGTTTTTCAAAATGTATCTGATTTACACTTGTACGGAATAGATTTTACACATAAAGCAATTAATTTTGCAGAGGCAGGTAGAGCTTGTTGTGAGTTTTGGCTAGCAATAGCGATTTCAAAAAAAATTAAAATACATATAGCAAATAGCTCATCTTTGCTTGATATGAATGTGCCAGATGATGAAAAACTTTATGGTTATCATAGACTTGAAGATCCTCTTGTTTCTACAACAACACAAGGTAGTATGTTAATAACAAAGAAATCAAAATTAGAACCACCAGAACCATTGGACTCAAAGCCTAATTTAATTGGTAGAGACGATATACCTGGTATTAGTTATGAGGAGAAATAAATGTTTAATGTAGGAATATCACAAGCTGGAACTGTTAATGTTATGACATCTGATAAAGGAGGTCTAACAAACGAACAAATTGCAGATTTAGCCGTTGATAAGATAGTGAGCATATCAGACGAAGCTCCAGCACACATAAGGCAACAAGCAAATCAATTTAGAGAACATCTTAAAAATGTCATGTATCATTATCTACTATTGGCAAGAAGAGAAGAGCGTGGTACTATCATTCAAGCCTTACTATCAGGTGGTCAAAAACAAACGGCTGAACTTATAAGGAGATTATAATATGGCAATAGCACAAGCAATGTGTACATCATTTAAACAAGAATTGATGTTAGGAACACATAACTTTGCAACAAACGGAAATGCTTTTAAATTAGCACTTTATGCAGAAGGTGGTGGTGGTAAATCTTCTACTACTGCAACATTAGGAGCAGCAACAACTGCCTACACAACAACTGGTGAAATTGCTAATAGTGGTAGTTATACAGCAGGTGGTGGTGCTTTAACAAAAGTAGCTCCGTCTACTTCTGGTACAACTGCTTTCACAGATTTTGCTGATATAAGTTTTACTACAGCAACTATTACGGCTATGGGTGCATTAATATATAATGATACAAATAGTGATAAAGCTGTATGTGTATTAGATTTTACATCTAATAAAACTTCAACATCAGGTACATTTACTGTTCAGTTTCCAACTGCTGATGCTTCAAACGCTATTATAAGAATAGCCTAACCGAACAATTGTGAGGTTTCATGGCTAACGGTTGGGGTCAAGGTGCTTGGGATGCTGTAGGTTGGGGAGGTATTGGTAATACCTCTTTTGCTGTTACTGGTGTCGCAGGAACTGGAGAAATTGGAAACGAAGGTGTTTCAGCAACTAGTGTTGTCGTAGAAACTGGTCTTCAAGCAACTGGTTCTATAGGAACTGTATCAGCTAGTAGTGTACATATTACCATTGCTACCTCCGTTGTAGGTACAGCATCTGTTGGTAATGTCCTTGCAAAAATACCAATAACATTTAGTGTCACTGGGGTTTCAGCAACATCTGGATTTCTGTCTGGATGGGGTTCTTCTGCTTGGGGAGATCATATATGGGGTGGTGGTGTTTTTGCCGATGTAGGACAGACCCTTGCAGTTTCCACAAATGTTGCTCAAGGTTTAGTCCAAACTCCAACAATAATTGGAGCTTGTAATTTCAGTGTAACTGGCGTTGCTGGAACTGGAGCGATTGGCAATGAAGTAGTAGATGCACAAATGAAGTTTGTGGCTACTGGACTGTCCGCAACTGGAGCGGTTGGTGACGAAGGTGTAACTGGAACTAGTGTTGTTATTGAAACTGGTCTTTCTGCTTCTGCTCTTATAAGTGGGTATGAAGCTTCTACAGTAACCAAAACAATTACTGTTCAAGATGTTAGCGGTGCTAACAAATATTTTGTTGATGGTGTTCAACAAGCAACTTTAGAATTATTTGAGGGAAACACTTACAGATTTGATCAAAGCGATAGTAGTAATAGTGGTCATCCATTAAGATTTAGTACAACTTCAAATGGTACACATGGTGGTGGTTCAGAATACACAACTGGAGTAACAACAAATGGTACACCTGGAAGTGCTGGAGCATATACTCAAATAGAAGTAACTTCTGGAACTGTAATACCAACTCTTTATTATTATTGTACTAATCACTCTGGTATGGGTGGTCAAGCCAACACTCCTATTGTATATACAATAAGTACAACTACGGGTGCTCCTGTTACAAATGTTGTTGGAACAACGGCATTAGGCAGTGAATCGATAATTGTTGACGTTAATATGGCAGTTACATTGGCTGGCTTATCAATTTCAGCAGGTACACTTGCCATCAGTGGTGGTTCTGTGTTATCCTTAACAGGACTTGAGGCTACAGGTGGAACTGGAGAAGAACAAGTTTACGGATTAATTACGCCAACACAATTGGCAAATTACGGATTAATTACGACAACACAATTGGCAAATTGGATTGAAAGGGCAGCGTAATGGCGACATATGTTAATAACCTTAGATTAAAAGAGATTGGTACTGGTGATGAATCGGGTACATGGGGTGCATCGACAAACACGAACCTTGAGCTTATTGGTGAAGCATTAGGTTTTGGTACTGAAGCCATCACTACAAATGCAGACACACATACTACAACCATAGCCGATGGTTCAACTGATGCTGGTAGAGCGATGTTTCTTAAATATACGGGGACACTTGATTCTTCGTGTACAATAACTATTGGTCCAAACACACTTAAAAGATTTCACATTATTGAAAATGCAACGAGTGGATCACAAAATATTGTAATTAGTCAAGGTAGTGGAGCTAGTATAACTATCGGTCCTGGAGATGCTAAAGCAGTATATTTAGATGGTGCAGGCAGTGGAGCCGCAGTTGTTGATGCTTTTGTAGATTTAGATTTATCTGGTGGTTCTGTAAATGTTGGTACAGTGAAGACAAACTCTGGTGACATGACATTTGATTCTGCTGGAGATATTATACTTGATGCAGATGGAGCAGATGTAATATTCAAAGACGCTGGCACAGCAATAGCTACTCATACAAACTCATCAAGTGATTATGTTATCAAAACCAATGTTAACGACAAAGATTTTATAATAAAAGGCGTAGATAATAGTAGCGAAATAACTGCATTAACTATAGATATGTCTGGTGCGGGAGCAGCGACTTTTAATAATGATGTTACTGCCTTTTCTGATAAACGATTAAAAACAGATATACAACCAATAGAAAATGCTTTAGAAAAAGTTATGCATATGCAAGGTGTTTATTACAAAAGAAATGATGTAGAAGATGCTAGAGAGCAAGTTGGTGTTTTAGCACAAGATATGGAAGCAGTTTTACCAGAAGTTGTTCTTACGGCAGACGATGAAATACAAACCAAATCAGTAGATTATGGTAAGATAACGTCAGTATTAATTGAAGCTATAAAAGAACTTAAAGCAGAAATAAATGAATTAAAGGCGAACTAAATGGCTATACCAAGTTCTGGACAATCTTTATCTTTTTCATCATTAAGAACTGAGTTCGTAGGTGGTTCTAGTGCAATTAGTCTTGGTGATCTTTATAGAGGTGGTTCAAATATACGAAAGAAAGCTGCAAATAATCCTGCGACTAACTTAGCGGCTTCTGTAGCAACATCAGGTGCTATTGATACAAGTGATTATTACTCTTCAGCCAAAGGTTTCTCTTTTACTTATGCAACTGGTAGTATTACAGAATCAAATTTAAGTGCTCAATTTGGCGATGATTATGCAGTTGACTATCCAAAGTCAGTAACTATTCCTGCTAACACTACTCTTGGTGCGGATGACATCGCAGAATATGGTCTTGAAGTAGACTCTGGTGGCGATGGAACTATAACAATCACTAATAATGGTACAATTGTTGGATGTGGTGGTGCAGGTGGTAGTGCTGGGTCAGCCAATGGTGGCAATGGATCAGCGGGAGGAGCTGGTGGTGATGCTGTTAAAATAGCTTCTACTGCCACAATAATTAATAATGGTTCTATCTTCGCAGGTGGCGGAGGCGGAGGTGGTGCAGGTGGCGGTGGTTTAGGTGGCACACTGCAACAACAACAACAGACAACAGGACAACAAGGTCCACAATACAGACAACTCCAGCCAGGTTATTATTGGGGCAAATACACTAGTTCATGGGAAATTTTATGGAATTGGACAAGTCCAGCTGGATATGTTCCATCTGGTGGAACTCCAACTGCAACTACATCTATCACTTCTGGTCAGTATACATACTATAGAGGATCACACAGAGGTGGTGTATACTATGAAGTTTATAGGCAATTTCCTCAACAATCACAATCACAAACAGCTGGACATAATGGTGGTGCAGGTGGTGCAGGTGGTTTAGGCAGAGGTTTTAATAACCTTCCAGCGGGTGACTCGGGAGCAAGTGGTTCTGCTGGTGCTACTGGATCAGCGGGTGATGGTGGTGCAGGTGGTACTGGTGGTACTGGAGCTGATTATGGTGCTTCAGGAGCAAGTGGTGCTTCAGGAGCTACAGGCACATCATCTACAACATCTGGAAGTGCTGGTGGTTCTGCTGGTGCTGGTGGTGCAGCAGGTTTAGCAGTTGAAAAAGCTGGAGGAGTATCACTAACCTTCACAAATAATGGCACAGTTCAAGGCACAGTACAAAGTTAGGAGAAAATAAATGGCAACATATGCATGGACAATAAGTAAATTATATACAAAAGACATTACTAAAGACGGGACTACATATACAGATGCAATACTAAGAGTTACTGCTTCAATCGTTGGTACAAGCGAAACTATAGGTAGTGTTAACGCAGTTGGTGGTTTCGATATTGACATGAATGTTGACAATATATCAGATGGTTTTACTGCCTATACTAACGTCACAAAAGCAAATGTAGTTAGTTGGATTGAATCTAGAGTAGGCTCAGAAACAATAGCAAATATCAAATCACAAATTGAAAAAGAACTTGAATTTCTTGAAAAAATCAATGGAGCTAACGGCAAAGTTGATTCAGATGACAATCCTACTTTTCCTTGGTCATAAACTCAATACTTAAACCATGTATATTAAAAACAATTTTGTTGAAAATGATTTATTTATTGAATTAAGTAATTATCTATTTGCTCTTTCTACTCCTTGGTATAGAAAAACGAGCACAACAGATATAGGCAAAAAAGATATTTCGTGGTTTTCGCATCATTTTTATGGTGAAGGCATCCCAAAGAGTGATGCTTATCAATTAATGGGTCCAATATTACAAAAGTTAGGTTGCAGAGCGCCAATACAAATTAGAGCAAATTTGGTGCTTAAAACAAAAGAACATAAAGTAACAAATTGGCACGCAGATTATAAATATAATGACTCTTTTACTTCAATACTGTATATAAATAAATGTAATGGTGCGACAGTATTTAAATCAGATGGTGTAAAAGTTATATCAGAGTCAAATAAAATTCTTACGTTTAATGCACCTAAAGAACATGCGACACTTACACAAACAGATGAAGAAGAAAGAATAGTAGTTAATTTTAATTACTTTTAAATCGTGCAAAAAAAATTTACATTTAAATATAAATGCATTATATTTCATATATGAATAAGAAAATAAACTGTCTTACATCGAGTCAACTTGATCTATATAGATCGCATATAGATTATATACTAGACAATAATATGATGGAAAAAACGCCAAGCGATCTTCCTTTTGCTAATACTCATCAACAATATGGTGATATAATTACAGAACTTTTATTACATTATTTAAAACCAAAAATTCAAAAGATATATGGTAAAGAGCTTGTCCCCACTTATTCGTTTTGGAGGAGATATTATAAAAATCAAGATTGCTTTTCTCATAAAGATAGAGAATCATGCCAAGTTAGTGTAAGTATAAGTCTTGGTGGCAAGGGAGGAGATGATTGGGCATTCTATGTTGAAGATAAAAAACATGTTTTAGAACCCGGTCAAGGAGTTCTATATAATGGAATAGAGTTAGAACATTGGAGACATAAACTTCCATATGAAAGCCACTCGAACATATTTTTGCATTATATTGAAAAAGACGGTGAGTATTATCCAAAATATAAATATGATCGAAGACCACAACTTTATATTATGACACCGTAGAATAATTTTACAAAAGATAGAGATATTTATATGAAAAGAAATATAATAGTAGTAAAAAAAGCTATAAGTGCAGACCTATGTAATACAATCATAGAAAGATCAAGTCCGTATTTCAAAAAAGCAATCATTGGTGATGAAAGTAAAACTAATACTTTTAGAAAGAGTGAGATAAGTTGGTTGACAGGAACAATTAAACATCTAGATTTGTATATTCCAGTAATGCAATTGATAAATAAAATAAATTCAGAATTTTATAATTTTGATTTAGAAGAATGTGAACATTTTCAAATAACAAAGTACGATGAAAGCAACCAAGGATTTTATAAGCCACATGAAGATGCAATATATGATGATGTGGGTAAGGATCAGAGAGTAAGAAAGTTGTCTCTTTCCATACAGTTAACTTCTCCAGAGCACTATGAAGGTGGTACATTAGATTTTCCTAATGATGTTAATAAATTCAATGTAGAAGACTCAAAGGAGCAAGGAACAGCTGTATTCTTTCCTTCCTATGTTACACATGGTGTAAAGCCAGTGACTAAAGGTACTAGATATAGCTTGGTTTGTTGGGTTCATGGACCGAATTTTAGTTAGGAGTTCACATGTATTATGTTGTATATGATAATTTTTTAAATGCAGAACAGTATGGTCAGATAAAACAATACTTTGGGGCAGATGGATCATTTCCTTGGAAACTAGGAGGTCGAATAAATTCTAATGACACTAACAATAAAGACCAATATTTTGCGACCATGATATATCATGTATACGAGGGAGGTTGGCTTTCTGATATAAAAATACCGCCAATAGCTAATTTGACATCTAAAATATATATGGAAGGTATTCATAGAATTAAAGGTAATTTGTACTTTCCAAGTACGAGTGGAGAAGTTGAACATCACGCCTTACATAGAGATACAGATTTTAAACACCAAGGAGCATTATTTTATTTAACAACATGTGATGCTCCAACGACTATGCAAGATGGGACTGAAATTGAAGCTGTTGAAAACAGATTGTTATTGTTTGATGCAACGACTATGCATTCAAGTTCTTCACCTACAAACGCACCGTACAGAATAACAATAAATTTCAATTATTTTGGTGCTGGTATAAAGGAAGAACATGTGGGTCAGATGATAAATCCATTGCCTACTATGTCCAAAAATGCAGAAAAGTTAAACGAAATTTTTCAAATAAATGCTAAAGACTAATTTCAATTAGCCTTTAGTCCGACAGGTTGCTATAATTAATGTTTTGAGGTAAAATCGTTGTATGACAATTACTTCTTTAAAATTTAGACCAGGAATAAACAGAGAAACAACATCTTATTCTAATAAGGGTGGGTGGAATAATTGTGATCTTGTTCGATTTCGTTTTGGCTACCCAGAGAAAATAGGAGGATGGGAAAAATATTCAACAAATACTTTTCTTGGTTCTTCTCGTTCCTTACATTCTTGGGCAAATTTAGAAGGTAATAAATATTTAGGGTTAGGCACTGAAAAAAAATTTTATGTTGAAGAATCACTAGAATATAAAGATATTACGCCAATAAGACGCAAAGTTGTAAGTGGTGTGATTGTATTTGATTTAGGAGGGGTAACAGTTACGGCTCTAGCATCTGGAAGTGCAGGTACTAGTCAAGTAGGTACTGTTGTTGTGTTTGGATCTCAAGATGTTCCTGTGTTAGCAAGAAATCCAGATTCTGGCGTTCTATCAATAGGAACAGGAGAAGTTGGAACAGTTACAATAAATATTCCTCCTGAGGCTATATCTTTAACTGGAACTACGGGTCTTGGTTCTGTTACAGTGTCAATAACTAATGAATCAACTGTTACTGTAGGTGGTTCTTAATATGGCTATTACCTTCATAACATCAACTTCAAGCACGACTGTAACTGTAAACGACTCTTCTCATGGATCTTTAGTAGGAGATTTTGTTACATTTAGTAATGCTAATACTGGCAACACTTCTCTTAATGAACAACTTAACATAGAGCATGAAATCATAACTGTGCCAACTACAGCAACTTATACTATAACATTGTCTGCAAACGCTTCCGCTGCTTTGTCTAGTGCAGGTTCAGCAGATGCCGAATATCAAATAAACACTGGCATTAATACTGTTGTTCCAGGTGATGGATGGGGCGCTGGAACTTGGGGAGCAGATGGTTGGGGTTCTGCCTCTAGCGAGACTGCTGGTGGTGGCACTCTACGTTTATGGTCACAAGATAATTTTGGTGAAGATTTAATTTTAAATGAAAAAGATGGATTTGTATTTTATTGGGATAAAACTCTTGGAACTAATGTAAGAGCAAAAAATTTAATAGAATTATCTGATGCTGCACCAACAAAATCTCGTAAAGTTATTGTATCAGAACGAGATCGTCATGTTATTTGTTTTGGTGCAAATCCTATAGGTTCATCAGTTCAAGATAGATTATTGTTCGATTTAGCTCACAAGAAAATCCTTTTTTTTGGACACCTAGTGCAACTAATACTGCGGGTGATTTGAGAATTGGTTCTGGTTCAGAAATTATTACAGCAGTAAAAACAAGAAGAGAAACAATTGTTCTAACAGACACATCTGTTCATAGTATGCAATTTATAGGTCCTCCTTTTACTTTTGGTATTAATCAATTAGCAAGTGCCATAACAGTAAGAGGATTTAATTCCGCAGTAGCCGTAGGTGATTCTGTGTTTTGGATGGGTTATGATCGTTTTTATATTTATGATGGTCGTGTTCAAGTTATACCTTGTTCTGTAAGAGATCATGTATTTCAAAATTTTAATGAAACACAATCAGATAAAGTTTTTGCGGGTGTCAACTCTGCTTTTGGAGAAGTGTTTTGGTTTTATCCTTCTGAAACCAATTCTGGTGCGAATGGCGGTACAGACGAAAACGATAAATATGTTGTATACAACTATGATCAGAAAATCTGGTACGTTGGCTCACTAGCAAGAACATCATGGATTGACAGAGGAGTGTATCAATATCCTTTATCCACAGACAGTAATCTTCTTTATAATCACGAAAAAGGTAATGATAACGATGGCACTGCTTTTACATCATTTATTGAATCTAGTCCGATTGATATACAAGACGGAGATCAGTTTGTTTTCTTACGAAGAATGATACCTGATGTAAGTTTTGACAACAGTGATGATGATATATCTTTAAACGACAAACAAGCTGTTTTTTCATTAAAAGCACAAAGATCTCCAAATGGTGGTTTTGTTAAAACATCAACAAACACTGTTACACCGACTACGGAGCTTAATCATTTAAGATTGCGTGGAAGGTCATTTGGTCTTAGAGTAGAAAGCACTACACAAAAGGTTAATTGGAGATTAGGAACAAACAGAGTGGATTTAAGAGCGGATGGAGATAGATGAGTAGACAATTAGCACCACCTACATTTTCGTTAGCGCCAGATGAGTATGATGTTCAATATTTTAATGAAATGGTAAGAAGTTTAAGTCAACTTGTAGTGCAATTACAAAATCCTGGCGAACTTCGTGGCACTAAGATTACTTTGACGGATTTACCTACGAGTGATATTGATTTAGAAGTTGGTGCTTTATTTAATGATAATGGAACTATAAAAGTTAAGACATAGACGAATTAACAAAATTGAGGTAATATAATCTTATGAGTATAGGTAAATTATTAAAACAACTTGCTCCAATAGCTATTAGTGCAGTCGCAGGACCTTCTGTTGGGGCTGGTTTAGGACAATTGTTCGGTACATCTGCTGTTAGTCCGTTTATATCAAGAGCGTTGACAGGAGCTGTGGCTAGTAAACTTGGTGGCAGTAAAAACAAAGATGCTATCATGGCTGGTTTGTTATCAGGTGGATTAGGTGCTATGTTTGGTGGTGGAGCTGGAACAGAGGCTAGATCTAATATTGGATCAAATGCTACAAAACAAGGCGCACTTAAAGCTGGAGAATTTTCTAAAGCAGAAATTGCTGGAAATCAATTAGTTCCAGATGCAGTTTCAAAAGTAGGAACTGATGCATCGTCTGAAAGTATTAAAGGTGTAACTACAGGTGGTGGTAATTCTGGTGGTTTCTTAAATGCATTAGGTATTGGTGATGACACTATTGCAAATAAATTTTTAAGTTCAGGTCTAGGTCAAGGTTTATCTGCTGGATTAATCATGCAGTTATTAGCTGGTGACGATGAAGATCAAGATATGAGATCAGAATATGAAAGAAGACCTTTTGGTTATGGTGGTCCTGGTGGTAAACTTGGAGGTATAACATATGCTAATATGGGTGGGGAAATGGGTTTCCCTCGTAGGAATGGTGGCATAGACCCAAGCGAAGGCTCTGGACGTAAAGATGATGTACCTGCTATGCTTATGGCAGGTGAATTTGTATTAACAAAAGACGCAGTTAAAGGATTAGGCGGCGGAAACCAAAGAAAAGGTATTCAAAGAGCCTATAATATGATGGACAACTTGGAGGCTAGAGCTTAATGGCAACTCAAACCTATGAAAATATACAAAGATTACCTCCTGAACTTGAAGGTTTACAAAAACGTCTTTTACAAACGGGCTTCGGTGAATTTGATGGTGAAACACAAACGACACCAGGTTTATTAGATTCTCCTTTAAATCTGCCTGATTATCAAATTGCTGGAATGGACCCACTTCGTTCTGCGGCAATAGGTTTAGGCGAACAAATGACAGGTAGTTATAAGCCTTTCATTGAAGGATCAGCAAATCAAGCTCTTGCTGCACAACAAGCCCTAACAAGCGGTCTTGGTTTTCTACAACCTGAATCTATAAAAAAGTTTCAAGACCCATTTCAAGATCAAGTCATTGATGTAGCAATGCGTCAGTTAAACAGACAAGCTGATATGCGTAGAGCTGGTTCTGATGCATCAGCAATTAGATCTGGAGCTTTTGGTGGGTCAAGAGAAGGTGTGCAAAGAGCGGAAACTGAAAGAGGATTACAACAAGTCAAAGGCGATACATTGTCAAAGTTACTTTCAAGTGGCTTTGGACAAGCTCTAAAGGCTTCGCAAGACGCAGGAAGATTATCAGGTGGTATTGGTCAGGCATTTGGAACTTTGGCGGGTACAACGTCAGATATAGGTCGTTTACAACAGGCTTTAGGTCAAGCAGATGTGTCCCAATTAAGTCAATTAGGTGCAATGAGACAAGCACAACAACAAGCAGGACTAGATGCTTATAGACAAAATCAAATGCAATCAGCTCAAGAGCCTTTTACAAGACTACAATTAGGTCAGAACCTGTTACAAGGAATGCCAAGTGCAAGTATTCCGTCTACGTTTACACAAGCAACAACACCTTCTGCTAATCCATTCTTACAAGGTATAGGTGCTTACACAACATTGTCACAGATCGCACCTTTTGGTGGCGGTCAAAAAAGCTCATAAAGGTTAGGCATGGCTAGACAACCAAGATTAAGTTCAGGATTAGGGCAGGTTTTACCAAAAAGCGTGGTCGATCAATTAGTTCCTAAAAACAAAACTCTTGGAGATTTAATTAATTTCTATGGACAAGGTTTATTAGGTGAGGGAAAAGGAGCTAAAACATTTATTCCTCCAGTTCAAAATATGGAACAAATGTATGGTAAACCAGATACTAAAGGTGGTGAAGCTCTTAATTTTTTAATGGACATACCTCTTGCGGGTTTAGAAGCTGGTAGATTACTTACTGGAGGTATAAGTGCTTTAACTAATCCTGCTGGAAATATATTTGGAGATTATTTAAATCAACCTAGTGAAAAAAGAAGAAAAGAGATAGCTCAAAACATAGCAACAGGCACTGGTGGAATTGAAATTGGTTTGCCTATAGATAAAAGTATACCTTTAGGTGGTATAGGGAAAGATCCAAAAATAGGTCAAACTTTAAAAGAACTTGCAAAAACAGAAAAAAGAAACGCAGGTGAATTTGCAGGTATTGAAAGTAATGCTGGTGAAGCAACCAAAAGATCAACTATGGACTTGCCTGGTGAATTTGAAGCAGAACAAGCAGCGATAGAACAAGCTAAAAAAGAATCTACACAATTAGGAGATATGTCTCAAGAAGGTGCTGAAATGGAAGTCATCACACCTGAAATGAGAGAACCTGTTTTAAGTGCAGAAGAAAAAAAAGCACAAGCTCAACAAAGTTTGTTTAAAGAAGCTATGGACGATATAAATAATATTTATGGTGATGATACTAAAACAGATAAAACTAGAAAAAGTTTAGAAGAATATAAAGCTGACTTCGCTAAAGCAACAGGTATAGATGTATCTGGAGAGCCTGATAATAAACTAGCACTCATGTCTTTAGGTTTATCTCTGATGCAAAACAGAGCTGGTAAAGACTTCAACTTATCTAATATCATAGGAGCGGCAGGAGAAGCAGGTCAGAAAGCCATGCCATTGTTTGAGAAAGCAAAAGCAG